>Ga0123354_10015395_pt1 | contig 11941 bp, 5 predicted proteins | sample TergutLab28metaG_2_FD_97872 | JGI IMG/M metagenome (GOLD analysis project Ga0123354, IMG submission 97872) | Labiotermes labralis P4 segment gut microbial communities from Petit-Saut dam, French Guiana - Lab288 P4 | ecosystem: Host-associated > Arthropoda: Insects > Digestive system > Gut ... | reverse complement strand
TTAAAACCTGTAATATTTCTTTTTTCAACCAATTTTCCGTCAAGTGAAAACACAGATATTTCTTTTAAAGGATATGGACTATCAATATTAAGTAAATTGTTTTTAATAAAAATTTTGACGTCCGAATAATCTGCGTTGACTTCATTAATACCTGACAGATTTGGTCCAAGCCTGAATTCCAACCACGTCCAGGAAGCATTATTGATAACATCTGGAATTTTGTCGGTTACAATACTTGATTGCTGTCTATTAACAATCTCTATAGCAATTGCCATTCTGTTTTCTGTTGGTGGAGTAGATTTACCAAGCAGACTCCAAGGAATAGCCGCTTCAAACATATAATAATTTGATTGTATATTCATGGCATATAAAATATTAGAAGTATTTGTGCCAGTTTTCCACACACCACCTTCCCCGTATTGAAATCTGACTGTTCCGTTTGTATCAAAAAAGAAACTGTACATACCTGTTTGTGGTATTGTTCCTGAAACATCATCAACATCAATAAAAAAACGCACTCCATCATTGTTAGATGTATTGTTAATAATATCTCTGTCAATTACACGAGCCGTAAAATACAGATAATTATTATCATATAAAAAATCTAATGAAGTCCGGTTTTTAGTTACTTGACCCATCGGTAGTTGATTTACATTTGGAGTAGTCCATTTTTCTTCAGGAGTTTTTATGCCATCTACCGTAATTGTACCGTATGCTGCCTTTGCCTGTCGAATCGGATAGCCTTTAATCATCATTATGTCATTGTATCCATAAGGATGTCCTATTGAACCTAAAGCAACAATAATTCCTGTGTCAATTACCGAAACAGAATTCCAGATTGTATGACTATTTTGCGCTACTGCAAAAGGAGCACTTTTTGCCTTAAAATTTTGCGCTCGCTCATCTCCAACCACAACGTACATATCGGCGTATTGTAAATCATGACTTGACCTGTTTTCGTTGCTTTGATATGAAGCAACTGTTTCGCCCCACGGAAGTTTACGCAAATAAGGAGCAGCAGAGTAAATATTTGATGGCGGAATAGTTTCAAATATTATTTCGCGTAATGGACTGCTAGCATCTACATATCCATTATACCAGTTGTCTTCTATAGTATTTCGCACTATTGTTGCTGCGAAATTATTTCTTCCTGGCCACCCGTTATCTTCAATAATCACTGCTATTTCGCTTTGGTCTTGAAGTAGTATTGGAACGGGCATACCATCCCTTGCACCCTGCCGGTAACATACAGTAATCGGATCACTCCATGTAAGCCCTTTATCGAAAGAGCGGCACATTGAAATTTCCTGATCGTCGTTCATAGTATATGGAGCTTCGTTTGCAAAATAGCATTGCACTTCTCCTGAAGGCAGTTCAAGAAAGGCAGGTTCCCAACATCCATCATTAAAAATATGATGTGCATCAAAAACAAAAATCGGTCCACTCCATGTTCCTCCATTGTCTGTACTTCTCATAACGCGAATACCAAAAAGACGATCTTCTGAGTATGGAGAATGTGGACGAGGATTAATGCCTATCAATATTGTTCCATCCGATAACTGAATTACATCTGGAACTGCGTAAAACGCCCTGATGGGATTAGCTATGATACGTTCCGGAGAACTCCATGTTTTTCCCATATCAGTACTGTTTATAACCGCAATGCCTCCCATAGATTCTGCAACTGCAAATAAACGACCGTTTTGCAATTCAATCATACGAGCATAATTTCCACCTGTAAATAGAGTTGTTTGAGTACTCATATCCCAAAAGATGCGTGAACCTTTATAAGGAGTAACTTTCTGACTGTAAGTACAGATTGAAATTATTATAAGTAACACTGATAAAATTGGCAACTTAAAAGGTTTCATATTTCCATAATCTATTGAAATCCAACATTTATAACTATTATAGACTCTACTAAAATTGCCGGATTATCCGGTAAAGTTGACACTAAACGATAGATAACTTCATTTGAAAAATTAACTTTTGAAGTTCCTGATATTTGTTCAGTATTTCCAATATAGACTTTTTCAGATGGGCTTGTAGTCGTAAACTCTGGAACAATATTATTTACATCAGTACCAACAGGTAAATTAACCTGCATTATAAGTGTATTATAATCAAATTCATTACGTACCAATGTCCCCACAACTCCATTTATACTGAATGTTGCAAATTCGGGAATATTAATTGTTGATAATTTATAATTCCTTTCTGTTCCATAATCGGACTTTACTAATATATCCAACGGAAAATTCAAATTGTATCTTGAAGTATCTGTAAATGCGTTTCCATTAATAAATACTTTTGTAGAGTCTGATTGAATGTAGAAACGTAACCTCTGAGTCAATGATATCGCGGGTGTATAATTTCCATATTTTATTCTTCTGGGTAATACCATTAACCATTCGTCATTTTCCATCTTTTTTGCAAATACTTCATCATAAACGATTTGCGGACATGATATATTTTCTATATCAGTAATATCATCAATTACTTTAACGATATATGAACACGTATCAATTTTTAAGTTTATAGCAAGATCATTATATGTTGATGCTATGCAAACAATTTTATATTCACCTGGAACAGAATAGGCGTATGTAAATAAGTTTTTATTAACTACTAATCCCGTGTTACTTTCTTCACGAAGATCGTAGTTGTGCATATCATCACCTGTAAAAATAACGACCTGATCTGCAACACCGATGAAATTAATAGTCATAGTTTCATTGACTGTCAATAGAGTTTTATTTACAATCATTTCTGCAAATGGAGCTTTAACTTCTTCATTTTTACAAGAGTAGATAAATAAAAAGAAGCATATTCCAAATAATGTTTTCACAGTTATTTTCATTTTTTATAGTTTTACAAATTAAACATTTACAATTAATATCCCGGATTTTGAACGACAACTCCATTTGATATATCTATTTCTCTTTGAGGGATTGGGAAAATTTCATTCACTCCGGCGCGAAAATAATAACCCCGTTTATTTGGTCGCTCAGCCCCATACGCTTGAATTACAGTTGCTGCTCTTTTTTGACGAACAAGGTCAAAAAACCTATCCCATTCATAACAAAATTCAATGCGTCTTTCTGTCCAAATTTGATTACGCATAAGTCCATACCCACCTCCGGTATAAAGCCCTGTGCTTCCGTTAATAGTATTCGCTTGAGCTTTAACTCTGTTTACTTGTGTCAAAGCTCGGGCTCCCTCATTACATTCATTTAAAGCTTCGGCATACATCAATACAACTTCGGAATAACGTATTAAACGTCTGTTTTTACCGTTATCACCACTATATTGTGGTCGTTCTTTCACAGGGGTGTACCATTTCAGAGACAGTAACCTTCCCGGTCCGCATTGGCTTGTCTCACCATCAGGAGCATCTTGTTGATGACCAATCATAAAACTTCTTCTTGGATCATTTGCAAATAAGTTTTGAGCTATTTGTTCATTTCCCCATATTTGAGGATTACCCCATTGTGTTGTATAATGATTTGTGTAGATGTAATTACCTTCATTAACATCTCCTTCTGAACCGTCTGCTGACTCTTTAAACACAACTTCAAAAACAGAACCTCTGCAAAATTCACCTTGCAAATAAAACTGGTCAATATACCCGTATTTTAAATCTCCTCCCAAATAATCCTTATATTCAAGAGAATATGCATTCTGTAATGCAGAAAGTAACGTTTCCGGTTTTTCATAAATAGTTTGAATTTCATCTTCCGTATGTAATTCCTTTGGTTTAAACCAAAGTCTCAGGCGTAAATCTTCCCATTCTTCATGTGAGGGGTCATATTTTAATATTTCACTAAGTGACATACGTTTGCCGTCTATAAAAAATTCACCCAAATTCACCATATCTTCCCATTTTTCACTTTTTACTCCCGGTGTTGCTTGATACATCAATACTTTCATGAGCAATGCAACACAGGCTCCTTCATCTGCTTTTCCTGCATTTCTTTCCAAAAATTTAGCAGGCAACATAATTGCAGCTTCTCTTAAATCTTTTTCAATATAAGCATACACTTCTTCGGCAGTACTGCGGGGAATAACAAGATTGTCAACAGTCTCAATTTCAGGGCGGATAGGTACTCCACCAAAAGTTTTAACCAAATTGAAATAGAACAATGCTCTTAAAAATTTAGCTTGAGCTAGTATTTCCCTTATGCCTCTGTATGTCGTATATTCATCATCAACAATTTGAACTCTATGAGCATTGGCAATTACCTGATTAGCACGATGAATCCCTATATAGTTAATTGAATATCTATCTTGTATCCACGTATTTGATGTAGTAAACCTAAAATGAACCAATTGACCCATCTGACTTGCCAATCCTTCATCCGCACCAATAACATCATCAGCACAAGCTTCGCCAAAACGCCATTCGCATTCCATAAAAACACCCGTCTGTAACACATCATAAGTTGCATTTAAGGCTGCCTGTAATTTATATCTTGTATCGTAAAAGTTTTCTTCTGTTGATAATCCCAATACCTCTTTATCTAAAAAATCTTTACATCCGGTAAAGTTTATCATTATAAAAACCAAAGTTATTATTCTAAAAAATATCTTATTCATAAGTAAATTTATTTAAATGATTACAACACTATTTTAAATCCTAAAGTTATAGTGCGTACTTGAGGATATGTCCCGTGGTCAACACCCATGTTAATATTATTGCCTTCTTCACCCGGTAATCTTCCAACTTCAGGATCAAAACCGTTATATTTTGTAAAAGTCAATAAATTATAACCGCTGATATATATAGATAAATCATATATATTTAGTTTAGCGCATAAATTTTTGTCAAAACTATAACTCAACCTCATTTCCTTTAACCTCAAATACGACCCATCCTTAATCATAAAATCGGAAGCTCTGTAATTGCGGTTAAGATCGTTAGCATAAAGTTCGGGAACCGAAGCATCTAAATTTAGAGGAAAAAATTCTCTGGATTCAAGTAATTGCCCCGACCAATGCTTATCCCTCAGATCTTTATACAAATTATTTCCCGATGATGGATTGTTAAGATAATGATCCATTACATTAAACACTTTGTTTCCTGTTAGTCCTTGAAAGAAGATACTTAAATCAAAATTTGCGTAACCAAATGACAAAGGAATCCCAAAAATAAAATCGGGTAATGGAGAGCCAAGATAAGTTCTGTCATCCGGAGTAATTTGTCCATCTCCGTTTATATCTACAAAACGAAAATCACCGGGACGGGTTGTTTGTTCAAAATCGTTTTTACCATGATCATACTGAGCGCTTGCTTTCACCTCTTCATAAGTATTAAAAATACCATTGGTTACATAACCATAAAAACTGCCGATGGGTTTACCAACATCGGTTTTAGTGACGAAATCCCTTATGCTGTTTTCATTTAAAAAAGCTCCCCAAACAGGTTCGTTACCTGTTCCCAAACTTACTACTTTATTCTCAATGTAGGAAATATTAAATCCTACCTGGTATCTGAACTTATTTACCCTGTTTTTATACTCAAAAGAAGCTTCCCAGCCCCTATTACGTACAGAACCAGCATTAACCATAGGAAAATTGTCATTATTAGTACCAATCCCAACAGAAACTGGTACAGGAACTCTTAACAACATATCGGTTGTCAGTTTGTCAAATACTTCAAATTCAAAATTTAAACTGTTTCCCAAAAAACCAAGGTCTATTCCGATATTTATAGTTTCCGTTTTTTCCCAACGAATATCTGGATTTCCAATAGATACAGCTGTAATGCCTGGTTGAAGAATATGATCGCCAACTCCGTAAGGATAATTAAATTGAGTGTGTAACAAAGTGAATCTTGCCATTTCATCAATCCTGTTGTTACCTAAAATTCCCCATCCGGCGCGGATTTTACCAAAAGAAAGCCAATCGAAATCTTGTATAAAAGGTTCAGATGTAAACTTCCAACCAACTGAAACAGAAGGGAAGTATCCCCATCTATTTTCTTTAGAAAAAACAGACGAACCATCTGCCCGAAAATTTGCCTGAAATAAGTATCTATCCAATAAATTGTATGTTATTCGTCCCACAAATCCGATTGCAGACCATTCCTTATCAATTCCATAAGTTTTATCTCCCGTATATGCCGCAGACATATACCATAAATATGGCAAATTGGAAGCTGTACCTTTTCTATATGATTCGTAAAAACTCTCCCTATGACTTTCAATTATTTGACCTGCAAGTAAATTTATATCATGTACACTATTATTCCATATAAATGTCAACAAATTATTTACTTCCCATTTATGATCCTGACTTTGCCGCACGCGAACAGTAGTAAGGTCATTCATTCCAAAGTCTTCATCCAATTTATATATTTCGTAAAAATTTTTTCTAACATAAGGGACGATATAATTGGATACTTTAAACTGATAGTTCAAAAACTTAAATAACTGTGCATTTAAACTTAAATTCATATCGATACGGTGCTGTTTTGAATTATCGTGATTGCGTGCAATTATGGCAAGCGGATGATCTTCAGACCAATATCCTCTTGCATTATAAGTATATACCGTAGGGTTTTGGTATAAAGCTCTTTTTAGAATGCTCCTTTCACCCTCGGGAATCATATCCTTATCTTCAAAGGAATAGGTAATATTTGTAGTCATTTGTAACCATTTTGTCAGTTGATTATTCAGATTTATACGTGAATTAAAACGGTTGTATTGTGAAGTGTTTACAATTCCTTTTTCGTCATAATAACTTAAACTGACCAAATATTTGTTTTTATCGTTTCCTCCCGATATTGACAGGTTGTATTGTTGTTTTATACCTGTTTGGGTAATTGCATCCCACCAGTTTGCAGGAGAATTGTTCCTTATTGTATCAATTAAAAAGAACCTGTAGTCGTCATAAATTATTTCCCCGGTTTTGTCATCTTTTTTGAAATACAATTTACCATCAGCTGAATAATTTGACAAACCTGTTACATAATCACTCATAAGAACGTATTGTTCAATATCCATAACAGGTATTGTTTTCCAGGGATTTGATACTCCAACATAACTGTCGAATGTAATGTGAGTACCTGTTTTTTCACCGCTTTTTGTTGTTACCACCACAATTCCGTTTGCTCCCCGTGCTCCATATATTGAACTTGATGCGGCATCCTTAAATATTTCTATGTTGGAAATATCATTGGGATTGATGTGAGTTATATCGTTAACAATAAAACCATCTACAACATATAGAGGGTCTGAGTCGTTTATTGTTCCTGTTCCTCTGATTTTAATTGTTGTGGTACTTCCCGGAGAGCCGGTATTTTGAATTATAGTTAAACCTGATGCTCTTCCTTGTAACGCTTGTAATGCTGAAGCTACTGGAATATCGTTGATTGCTTTTCCGGAAACGGAAGATATTGAACCTGTTATATCGCTTTTTTTCTGTACTCCATAACCGATAACAACCACTTCACTAATTAATTCGGTTTTTTCTTCCAACAACACTGTTAAATCTAAGTTGTTGCCTAAATCCACTTCTTTTTCTTTATAACCCATATAACTGAAAACGAGAGTAGCTTTAGGAGAGGTTCTCAAAATAAATTTTCCTTCGTTATCGGTTATAGTTCCATTAACAGTCCCTTTTTCTATTATGGTAACACCAATAAGAGATTCTCTACTTTTACTATCAAATACATACCCTGTAACAGAAATCTGATTTTGACTGAAAGTAATGATTGAGTAGATAAAAGAAAAAAGAAAAAAAATAATTCGGGATAGTATATTCATTTTAATTAAAATATAAAAAATAAGGATGTTTCATCGAAAAAAAACAATGAAACATCCTTTTTTATTTTAAAATTTACTTAATAACTAACTTTGTTACATAATTACCTTTTGTACCTGTAACCACTACATTATAAATTCCTGTTTTTAAAGCGCTTACACTAACAGCATTACTTCTTATATTCGATTCTGATATAACTAAACGTCCACTCAAATCAAATAATTTAACATTAAGCGCTCTGTCTTCAACATAGAACTCGAAAATATCAGTTGCAGGATTTGGATAAACCATTAATTTATTAGTTCCTGCAATAGTATTTTTTCTTATATCATTAATAATTTCATCACGAGTTCTGTACTCAATATCTAAAAATTCGACATCTTTTTCAGGATCAAAATCGGGTTTGCGATAATTGTAAACATATAGTTCATTTTCACCAGGACCCAATCTCCTGCTAAAAAGAAGATCGCCACCTAAATTCCTTAATGTATGGATTCTATCCGGACCACCAGGATTAAAATCTGTAATTCTTATCGGATAATCGTCTTTGTCGTTAATTCTGAATAATTTTCTTGCATATTCAACTGGATCTCCTCCTTCATTCCACCAATATAAACTACCTGAAGCAACCGTTAGTTCTTTTACCCACATACAACCTGTTCCGGGAACAAAATCCCATGGCATTGTAACAGTTTCTCCATCAGTATAATGTAATTCACCTCCAAAGTTATTTGGCAAATCAGGATTAAAACCGGTAGCGGCACAGAACATATAAACGCCGTCATACTCAACTCCAACGTCTCCAAAACTGTGATTGTCGTTTGTCGGATGATTTGTATTAATATCAAAAACATGAAGATTTCCCTGCTCTAAATTAGTTTTACCAATTTCACATCCGGCATCCATTGACCATGCTCTAAAATATACATGCCCCTTATACGGAAACTGTCCGGCATCTGAAGCGCCACCACCACGAGGAAATCCTGAATCTTCAAAAGTAGGATTACTATCAAAGATTTCGTAAGTTCCTTCTTCAGTTCCATCACTTGCCCATGGTTCATTGTTGCTTTCTATCGAAAATGCTTTGAAAAACAACTTTTCATTATAGAAATTGATCATGTTATCAATTGCAGAATTGAGAGTTCCTCCGCCTCCAGGTTCGGTATTGATATCTTTTACAAATTTAGTACCCGCTCTTGTACCATCTGTTATCCAAAGTTCTTCTCCTACAGTACCGTCTTTGTTATCTGCTTTAAAGAACACATTACGTTTTACACGACAATAAAAGTTCCACCAACTTGTCCAGTCTTGCCCTGGCCACCTCATGTCACACTCATAAATCAATTTCGTTCCTGCCTCAGTTCCATCACTTACCCAAAGCCATGACTGTGGTCCTCTAATACTGTAAGTTTCGCTTTCAAAATCCATTGCTAAGAAAATAAATTGATTTTCATTAATTTGTGTAAAACCGCGCGGATCTGAATCACCATATTCATGGATATCTTTTACCATGTATGTTCCAGCTTCAGTTCCGTCAGAAATCCACAATTCCATTCCGTTTTCGCCATCATCAGCAGCAAAAACTACTTTGTTATTAAAGCGAGCCATCCAGTTAATGTTAGAACTTCCAGATCCCGGATTTATGTCTTTTACCATAAAAGTTCCTTCTGGAGTTCCGTTAGTAACCCAAAGTTCCTCGCCATGCGCTGCATCTGCTGCTGCAAAAAATGCTTTATAACCAATTGTTTTTTCACCAGCAACAACCAAATTTTTAAATCGGGCTTCTTTCCGATTATCATCAATATTGGCTAATACGCCCTCCGGCAAAAGAGACACGATTGTGCCTTCATCTTCTTGCGCAAAAATACTTCCTGTAAACAGGAAAATCAAAAATAAAAATGTACCTTTCTTCATTTTATAAAAATTTAAATTAAAAAATTAGTTAATAAAAACAAGTGTTTTTTAGTTTGTTTATTATCGCAAAAATAGATATAATTCTTTATCTTTAGGTAACACAAATGTTTTGAAAAAAGAAACTTTTGTATTAATACATTTATTTTCATTAAAATTAAAATTATTTATTCTCTTTTATAAACACTTTTACCCTACTATTAGCGCCTGTATTCTGCATCTGATATGTTATGACAACTTTGCCGTTCCAGTCGGAAGGAGCATATTTTGAAATTTTTACATTAAAATTTTTTAAATCAACTTTTTCTATTATATCTGTATGTTCTTTCGTGCCCCAATTTATTTTACTATCTCTTTTTAAATCGTATAATCCATCGTGAAAAAGCACAGATTTTACATATTCGCCTGCCGAATTTTGAAAATCAATGCGGAAATTGACAGTAGAATTTATGTCTATTTTTAGGGGAGTATTACCTGAGAATTGATACTTTACATTAAATTCAGAAGGAATATTTTCAGCATACACTCCTATTACAGCATTTCCTGATTGTACATCTCCCATCCCCATACGGGTAATCCATGTCTTGAAATCGAAATCAGTATATGTTGGTTCATTTCTATTCTCAAACCAATGATGTGTTTTGATTACATAAGCAAAAGGGTTTAATGAGAGTTCTGTTTTTCCTGTGAGGTCTTCAAATTTAATAAATATTACTGATAATTCGGGGAGGCTTCCTGTCCAACGAAATTCTTTGGAATCTATATTAAATGTTTCTATAACTCTCATAGTATCAACTCTTCCTGCAGTTTCATACCAACTATTACTACTATCAATTCTGTATAATTTACCTTCTCCTAAAGAAAAAGGCAAATTATTAACTGAAATTGTTATTTCCTGATGCAATCTTCCTGTATTCCATAAAACAATTCCTGCATTGTTCGGATCAGCAGAAGCAAAACCTTTAATATCAGCGTAATCTGAAGTTAATTCATAACGATCAACAGGCATCATTCCATAAATTCTGAAAGCATTAAAAAGAGCTTTTCTTTTTCCACTGTTTGCGTCAATAAGCCCCATTTTATCTCCTTTTCTATCTGGCGGAATAGGAGCTCCATGTCCGGTATCAATATATTGCGCCCAATGTACATAAGTGAGATCGGGGTAAGTTAAAAATTTTTCAACAGCATTGAAAAATGTCATAGCGGCTTCAAATCTTTCTACTAATCCTGCTCCCCATGTTTCTCCAATCCATGGAATATAAGGTGAATATTCAGTCATTAACATTTCTATTTCCGGGCGATTTGCCTGAATTAAGGCTTTACGCATACTCATCAACTGAGGGGCAGGGTCTCCGTAATTATGACCTGACAAATAGTGCAAAATCCACCCTTTTTCATTGCATTTTTGTAAAAAAGGAGCATGCCATTCTCTCCAGGCAGAGGCTGTCCCTCCGATCTTTGCATCAGGATTGGCTTCTAAAATTCCTTCAGTTGCATACCTGTATATTTCAAAATAATCCTCTATTGATGCTGACACAGGGAAAAAATGCGGTGGATTGTCCGGTTCATTCCAAATTTCAATATAATGATTTTGCAGTTTCATATCTTTCCAATGCTGTGCAAATCTTTTATTTACCTCTTTATACGTCTGATAGTCGGTTGGTGGGCTTACCGCAATCTCTCCCGCTACTTTTGGCGTATAACTGTGACACATAACCAAATTAGAATTACAATTACTGACTAATCCTGTAAACAAATCAATAGATGAAAAATCAAAATCTAAGGATCCATTTTCATTCTTTGTAACCATTTCATTTCCGTAACTTCTTTGTCCCCAAGCAATTTCATATCTCATTGAACGAGATTCCAATTCGCATATTTTAGGAATATCACGTTCAAGCCAGGTAGTTGTCGTCCATGGTGTTTGGTATAAACCTCCTACTTTAGATTTTGACAATGGAAAATCTGTATGTTTATCAAAATCAACATCAACCTTTATCTGTGAATATGACAGAGAAAAGGTAAAAACAACAAAACTTAACATGTACTTTTTCATAATAAAATAAATTAAAAATTTATTCCGGCACATCATACCTCAATACCCCATTATAAACCGGCTGGCAATCTTCTGAGAAAATTCCAATCTGCGCTGCCGGAAATTCAATTTCTAACTTGCAAATTTCTCTTCCGTCCACTAAAATAAGCATAAAATTGTCTCTTTTAACAAATCTGAAATTAAATGAATCGCTAAATAACTCATTTACTC
>Ga0123354_10015394_pt1 | contig 11941 bp, 8 predicted proteins | sample TergutLab28metaG_2_FD_97872 | JGI IMG/M metagenome (GOLD analysis project Ga0123354, IMG submission 97872) | Labiotermes labralis P4 segment gut microbial communities from Petit-Saut dam, French Guiana - Lab288 P4 | ecosystem: Host-associated > Arthropoda: Insects > Digestive system > Gut ... | reverse complement strand
AATATTAGGATGGATCTCCAGGATGTGGGATGTGGGTATATGGACTGGATTGGGCTGGCCCAGGATAGAGACAGGTGGCGGACGCTTGTGAGTACGGTAATGAACCTTCGGGTTCCGTGAAATACTGGGGAATTTCTTGACTAGCTTAAAACCAGTTAGCTTCTCAAGAAGGACTCTGCACCATGGAGTAAGTAAGTAAGTAAGTATTATGCTCTGTGGAAAAATATGTTTGTGTATTCTGTGTGCAATTCTGCACAAACTACCTAAACATGGCCACATTATGTCCGAAACATGTCGCAGCAGTGCACAGATCTGTGGGAACATCCATTCCACTATGTTGTAATAGGCGCAAGTTTCTGGGATCCGTTCAGAGTGGCACGGGGTTCGACATGTAGGGGAGCTTTGTCTAATACCCCCACATAGCTTTACACTTTGGTGCTTAGGTGCAAAGGAAACTGTTAAATTACAATTTTGAAGTTATTCAGACTGTACCATGTACAATAATGTTAGTTTGACCACTGGGTTCGAACCCCAGAAAGCCTTCCAACCAAAGTTGTTATTTGTGTTTTTCTGTGTATTGTTTGTGTGTAAATGTGTACTGTACTGTACTGTGTTGTGCTGTGCTGTACTGTACTGTACTGTACTGTTCTGTACTGTACTTTACTGTACTGTACTGCTGCCACCGGTTGTCAACCCAATTGCAGGTAACAAATATATCAAATATTAAATAACGGAATGAATATTTGGAAGATTTACGGTTCTCACACCAGTGTCACGTGAGATGCAAGAAGTTACCTTGGAGGTGGCAGAGCATTGTTGTGATAGGGAACATGTGCGTCTTACTAAGTATTCAGCGCACTGTTTAAAATAGTACCTGAAACAGCATCCATGCCACAATGCACGAGCATGAGATGGCTGCCTGCCGCACACTACCTGCACTGTAGTGACATTTAGTTATGGTCAAACGCAATACATGATACAGGCTGCCCATTTTGTCAGAGTGAAGACCAACAGCTGGGTAACAGGACCAGGCTAGTCATTAAATACCCACCAAATAGAAGGTTGGGTGGGTCCCAAAGCTGGTTTGGACGTTTTGGAGAACAGAAGAATCTCTTTTCCCTGCAGGGAGTCGAACTGCAGACCATTCAGCTTGTAGTGTAGACAGTATACCGACTGAGCTTTCACGGCTGGCATATTGTGATCTTCTGTTGCAGGGCATGTGACCTAGCTGCTGCTGTCGTGGGTGATGTCATACCACCCTCAGTCATTGTTAAGGAAAGGCAGTGTGGTGATTAAGAAGTTCACTTAAAATTTTTGTTTTCAGTGCTATGCGGATTCTTCTGATGAAACTGCCTCGACCCTGGATTGTGGATGAGAAGAAGGATGATGGTTACACGGCCCTGCATCTGGCAGCCCTCAACAACCATGTGGAGGTAGCAGAACTGCTGGTGCACCAGGGGCAGGCCAACATGGACCTTCAGAATGTTAACCTACAGACTGCGCTGCACTTGGCGGTGGAGCGTCAGCACACACAGATTGTTCGGGTGAGTAGCGTGGCAGCTGATGCCGCAAATGCATCAGTGCCAAAACTAAAAGTCAAACTTCATTGAAAGTAATGTAAACAACATTTGCTGCTGACACGTCACATATCACTGATTTGTTTTACTGCCATTTGATTATACCGTTGTTGTCCCACAGTGCTTTGTGGAACGTATCCTTTCTTTATGTACATAATTCCAGCAGTGAGTGATGCCAATGCTTACTGTCTCAACTGTTTGGAGCAGAGCCCTTCTTGAAAAGCTAAGTGAAGCAATCCCCCGAAGGTTCAGCACCATGTTAAGCGCAAGCCACAGCACCCTGTTCTGACCCAGGTTGATCCAGCCCCCATATCCATATTAATACTTTCCCTCCCATCTGCACCTAGGTCTCTGTAAGTGGTCTCTTCCCTTCAGTTTTTTCTAACTTTTCTCCTCTCCTGGTCATGTCATCAGCATGCATACTGCTTGCCCTGTGCATTGCATCCTCCTCTATATGGTCAACCCAGTAATGTTAGATGGAGTGTACAAATCATCAAACTCCTCATTACAGAGATTTCTCCAACTTCCTATCACTTCCTCCCTTCAAGCCCCAGATTATCTGCAGGCGTCCTCTTCTCAGATATGGTTTAAAATCTTGGACAGACCAACTTCCTTGCCCGTATGAAACATAAAGTAATTCTGTACATTTTACGCTGTACATTTGTTATGAGGACAGGACAGTATATACTGCTGAGTGGTGACTTCACAGTTCATGTTCAAATGGTACTGTCTCCCAACAAAACTTTAAAGACTTAGTAACTCTGAGAACTGTGTGATATTTGCAGTAGTCACAGTGGTATTGTTGAAGGATGTGGTGCTGTGTCATGCAGTGTGTAGTTCTAACGTTGTTAAGGATCATAATGTCTTCATCTCAGGATCAAGCAGTCTGTGATCCTGCAGTACATCTGGAACTTGACGCCCAACAACACAGCAGCACCTCCCAGAAGACTCCAGCGCTCTATTTTGTTGAGGAGGATGAAACTACAGCAGTGCTACCAACTCTGAGTACAGTATTTATCTGCAGTATATCCTTTTGCAGCTGCTGGTACGGGAAGGGTCAAATCTGAACATACCAGACAAGGATGGGGACACGCCACTGCATGAAGCTCTGCGACATCACACGTTGTCACAGCTACGACAGCTGCAGGATGTGCAGGATGTTGGCAAGGTCAGTACTTGTTGCTTTCATAAGTAGCGTTGAAAATGATTCGCCTTGCAACATAATGTATAACGGAACGTACATGTTTATTTGTACTGTGTTGATTGACACTGTTAGTAGCTCAGAATGTACAGCACTGAGTCAAAGGATGAACAGTGAACAACGAACTGGAAAGGACATGGAACGAAATGGTTGTGATGTAATTTGAGGTGCTGAGGAAGTCCACAAAAGCTGTCAGTCAGGATATCTCATCAGCAGCTGATGCTATTACCCTGGAATATCCCAAACAGAAAGCAAGAGTGCTGCCACCACAGCACTGTGTCTTATGCTTGGAGTTGGCCTGCACTTAGAGTGGTGCGGTATTGGATGACATACATCAGAGTATCAGTGATGCACTGCTGCATGTTAGGTTCCTACAGTAGTGTACTGGTATGTGGCATTGTGTGCTTGGGGGAATATTTCCCAACATTTTGAGGGGACGTCTGGAAGTACACAATGAGAAAACATCACATCCCACATGACTCAGTGATGTAATGTGTTACAATCAGGTAAATGTAGTTTTTATGTTTGAATTTTGCTTCATTTCAAATTGAGATGTAAGACTTATTTTTCTCACTCATATAAATGACACTGCAGTCTTGTGATATATTTTGATGTGTTTGTTTAACACCACTGTTTAACCCTGTATAGACAAAATTAACCTGAATTACATTCAAACGTTCAGTTTATACTACTGGGATGTTAAGCACTGTATGTTGGTAGTTGTTTACTGACAGGCTGTCCTGAAATGTTGGTAAACAGTTACTAATATTGGCACATAATATCCCAGAAGAGCAAACAGCTCGACTACACTGCAACAGAAGCCTGAAATCTCGTGTTCAGTTCGTATTGCGCAGTAAACACTCTCTGTCTCAGTTATACAAACCAGTCAGTTAATGTTGTATAGTGAAATAATCACTGTTTGTTCTGAGAACCACACAAAACACATATATACACTGTGTGGGCAGAACGTGAAATTTCTTTATGTTAAACCTGGTGGTACATACAGTAACCAGTGAGCTTTATAGGGTTAAGTATGTCTTAAGTGTGTATTTACTTGGGACATTTCTTCATCTCATTTCAATTGCAAGAACCATCAAATGGTCCAAGTACACAATTGTGTGACTATAGTATACTAATTCCTTTCTGCATTGGTGGTCCCACATCTAACACCAAGCTGCAGGACTTGCCCTAACTAGCTGTCACTTTTTTACAAACAGCTGAGACATTAGTCTTACATTAATACAAGTGTTTGTGTCATATTCATTGCCCATGTCTGGGTCTGTACTGCATCATGGCCCTGCTGTGTGTACATTTTCAACCCTTCAGTGGCCTAAATGTGTGCAGAATGAATCACCGGTCCTTTGTGTGTGTGTGTGTGTTTGTGTGTGTGTGCGCGCGCGCGTGTGTGTGTGCACGCGCGCGAGAGAGAGAGAGAGAGAATGATAGTGGGTACATTTTCTCTTTCACATTTTTATTAGATACAAGTCTGTGGAGAACTTGCTCAGCAAGAGGCTATGGACCTGTCGTAGGACAGACTACAGAATGAATGCATGAATGAGTGGAGTGAACGAGTGTATAAATATGTAATAAAGGTTACAGTCTTCTGAGACATAGTATTGTGTAGTTGTGTAGACTGGTATATAGTCACCAACATTTCAGAGGATCTTCCTGCTTCCATCTTCATGGTAGTCCAGGAATGTGTTGAAACACTTTTTGGTGCCTAATGTTGCCCCCACTATTTTAATCAATGTAAAAATTGATATGATTTAATGTACAAGTTTCAAGAGATGTTGAATGGACAACAAGGTCTAAACGAGATTGTTTAGATGTGAGATGTAGGAAGTGACAGAATGCTGTAGACAGTTACACAGTAAGCACCATATAATTTTAACTGTTTCTCAAATACTGTGTTGCTGTAGCTTTTAATGGGCCTGGGCAGCCAAGGTGCTGACAAGAAATCTTCGGCCTCCATTGCCTGCTTCTTGGCTGGGAATGGGGCTGACCTTGGCATCAAGAACAAGAAGGGACAAACACCATTGGACCTATGTCCTGACCCCAACCTTTGCAAAGCGCTCGCAAAATGTCACAAGGATAAAGACACGTGAGTAAACAACTAAATAAATGTATTCTTACACTTGACAGAAATGCAAGAGATCTCCCACTACATAATGCATGTTATACATACTGGAAATCAGAGCACTTCTAAGTACCCATCTTGTGCCATAGGTTTAGTCCTTACATAGAGGAGTTATAGAGGTAAAACAAACTATAATTAAGTAGGTAAGTAGAGGATGCTGTTCCTTTTGGATGTGGTGCTGTGTCATGGGGTAATCAGGTCTCAGTGCTGGAAGGAAGGTATTGTATTCCAGTACTGTGATCCTTGCAGATGAAGGCAGTATTTCTTTTGAAACATCAGGATGCAGTTACCCCATAACACATCATATTGTAGCAGAACTGAATCTTCTGCTCCACCTTGTCAAAAACCTCGGTACTAAATGTGCAAATGTCGTAATGTATTCACACATGTATGAAACCACGCTCGAATCTTACTTGAGTATGAAAAATCTCCTACACTGTTAGACCTCTCATTTTTCCTTACATTAGTTTGTATATTTTTGGACTGTGCATTAGATTACTGCCTGTGTAGTTACGCAAGGGAATTGCTAAGGTTTCCCACACTGTAAGACTCCATTAGATTCTGTTGTGGTTGTGACATAAATACATCAGAGAGTTCAGCAGATAGAATCCTAGTATTTGAGGTATGTGTGAAAGCAGTCAGATATCTTTGTTTAGTGACCAGATTGAGCCGCGACGAACTGATGGCCCAGGTGGGGATGATGGTGTAACTCTAGACGAGTGCCTGGTGTGCTCCGATCTGAAGCGTGACACACTGTTCAAACCCTGTGGACATGTGGCCTGTTGCTCTGTATGTTCTCCACGTGTCAAGAAGTGTCTGGTGTGCCGAGAACCTGTTGTGGGCAGGATCAAGGTAATAAATTTGAAGTGTTGATACGTTGGTTGTGACTCAGAGACTTGTAACTCTTAAGTAAGTGGATTTTGGTCTTCTGGGATGTGACATGCTGCTGCTGGGTTAGTATTTTCTGACAATTGAAACAGTCATTCAGAAAACGTCATGAAATGCTCACCCAGTGACCCAGCATCCTATCACAGAAGATCTGAATCCTCATCAACACCACTGTAAAACCTCAAATCTCACAAACATAATTCAGTAAACTTTGTTATGCAGAGGAATGAATACATACAAATTGGAGCGTATGTGTGTGTTCATGCGTATGAGAATACATATGTCATGGTACACTATGATAGCCCTCAGACTGACTGCTAGACATTCCTGCTACTGCTAGCATGAACTTCTGCCATTCACTGTAGACAGAGTAGAGACTGCTGGTTTATTTCCTGCTTGGAATAAGACTGTAGCACATATGATTGTTCAGTAATGTCTTGTTAAGTATGAACAGGTGTTTATTTGTGATTTCAATGAACCTAGAAAATTACAGACATGAAAGAACAGCGTGTCTGCATAAAGTATTGCTTTAAACTGGAGAGAAATGCAATGGAAACTCTCAGACTGTTGAAATTAGCTTTCAGAGAGCAGGCAGTGGTTTTCCAAATTAAGAAACAGTGTGACCTCTCTGTTGAAGGATGCTGAATGGTCAGGACATCCATCAGTAAGGAAATTAGATCAAAATGCAGATTGAGTGCAGAAACTTGCCCTCAGAATAGAAGAATCACCATCCATGAAGTTGTTAACATGTTGGCAATTTCATTATGGTCAGTTCAGAGCATATGGAAAGACAGTCTCATTGTGCTTTTTATTGCCACCCAAAATGAGCCCTGCCTGCTGGTGAGGTGCAGAAGGAGAAGCATGGTAACATGTGTCAGGACTTTCACTGGAGGCTTCAAAAGACCCAGAATTTCCTTATGATGTGTTTCATTTTCTGAAACTGCAGATGGCATTACAGAGAAGGAGATTAGTGATAACACCATGATTAAGCAACATTGTAGGATGCACTTGCTTAGTTTCAGACCATGTGCTTCACAAAATGCTTTGAACAATACTGCTGTAAAAAATCCAAAGGATTCTGCTTTGGAGCAGACAACATTGAATAGAAGTCAAGTGTTGTTACAAGCAAATGAATTCAGTCCAGGAACAGTTTGATCACACTGCATATGTATGCATGATGCTGTTCAGTTTGTTGGACCTCATACAGAGGGGGGGCAAGGTAGGACCCTTAGAAAGATGAAGTGGAACTTGCAGCAGTTCTGATGTGTTGTTAATGAAACAGTCCTTATTATTCTTTACAGTTTTTTGTATGGGGTAAAATAATTACTACAAGTAAAAGAGTTACAAGCTTGATGGATATGTAAGTTTTGGTATTGCTGTTACATGTACTGACAGTTGTATTCTGCAGTGATGTGATTTTTTGGTGTAGTGTGTGTCTGAACAATGTGAGAGGGCCTGTTATGCTTAGAGCTGATTATTAAAACCGGTAATGTCACATATGGTTTTGGTGTGTTTATAAATTATGTACAGTTGAAGTAACTGCAAATAAATTAACATTTTTGAATGGCAGTCTCCTTCATTCTGGCTGTCTGTACTGTGCTGACTCAACATGTAACAGTAGGGTCTCAGAATAAAAGTAATTGTCTACCCCTGCCCTATATTCATTTTCAGTTCAAACAGTTATTACAAATATTTGTAGCATTTTAGCAAACCCTACTGGTTGTTTGTTCCAGAGTAGTTCCATACAATAGCAGTCAGGTCTGTGCATGGAATTTTTGTGAGCAGGCTGTCACTTCTGCAATGCTTCAGACATTTTGAGCCTGCATCATGTGGAATGGCTGTCAAGTGCAGCATGTAGGAACTGCAAGTTGTGTATAGTGAGATTTCTGTTAATGATTACAAAGTCATTTAGTGATTACATATTGTGTAATTAGTTATAATTTCTCAGAGTGCCTGTGAATTTGTGTGCCTGCTAATTGGATGGGACAATGAATGTTTTGTGAATCTTTATGTGTTGATATCAACTGTAATATTTAAGTTCATACATTGTAATACTCCACTGGTATTTTTATTCTTGGCATGGTGTGGCTTGCTGTACTTTCAGATTGAAGAGTGTGTTGTGTGTTCAGACAAGAAGGCTTCAGTGCTCTTCAAACCTTGTGGACACATGTGTGCATGTGATGGTTGTGCTGCTCTCATGAAGAAATGTGTCCAGTGTCGTGCACAGATTGATCACATGGTGCCTTTTGTGGTGTGCTGCGGTGGGATTGGAACCATATCAGATGTACAGGCTGATAATGATGACGATATTGTTGGTCCGCTAGGTAAGATGCATGGCCACAGTGTGTAAAGTGAATGATGCATAGTGTGGAGGTAATGCCTGTGTGATCATCTTTTGATAGCATATTTCACGTGTGGGAGGACTTGATGGAATATAGTGATAACTTTGTATTGCCAGGATTTGCATTGAAAGTTGATAAATAAATTTTTTTTTGTGAATGTTTATCCAGTATGACATCTTCTTTACTTTATTATACAACATCGAACAATACACGCATGTGTAAGAAGAGCGTAAATTATCTGACCTACTGTGCTGGGACTAACCAAAATTTAGCTACTGAAGTTGTTCCCAGTAAAGGCTCGTGTAATGCTGGCTTTTCCATAGTCATCTCTGTTCTTGTCGAAGTTGGTGTACATATTTTTTGAATTAAGCCCCTCAATTATGGTCTGCAGCTTTAATTTCAATAATTTATGGTGTTGTAAATTAGCAATGGAACAGAGGATTTTGCTGATTCTGCGCAGTTGTATTTGTAGTTCTGTGAGCATTGTAATGTGTCATTTGTATCTGCAATTACACATCATCAACAACAATGAGGGAAGTAAAATAGGCTATTAAAGAAAGTTTGACACTGTCAAGAATTAGAAATGCTTGATGCTTGAAGATGGGACTGATAGGTTGTCCTGAAAAGTCGGTAATCACCAACGTGCGCCATCAAACATCCCAGATGAGCAAAGACCTTGACTACTCTGTGGCAGAAGCCTGAAATCTTGCAAGCTTTGGATTTATTTTAGTTCTTCCATGAGGCTTAGGTTGTTGAGTGCAATGGGAAGGCTGGACAGGTTTCGTAACATATTGGCAGTGTGTTTTGAAAGTTTGTATGAGGTGCATTTGTTCAATTTCAGACTGGTCTAAGTGGGTTGTTGTTGTTGTTGTTGTTGTTGTTGTTGTTGTTGTTGTTGTTGTTGTTGTTGTTGTTGTTGTTGTTGTCATTGCTGTTGCTGCTGCTGTTTTTGTTGTTGTTGTGTGTGTGTATTTTGATGGGTTCTGTGATGGTTGGAGTTTGTGGATTCATATAGGTGAATTTACATTTTTCCTGTTTTTTTTTGGCCTGGTCATTTTTGTTGATTTAATGTCTGATCCAACTGGAAATTTAAAAAAAAAAACAGTCAGACACTAAATCAACCAGGTGACCAGGCCATCAAAAGAGATGAAAATTGTAAATTCACCAGTATCAGTTTTCAAGCTGCAACAGAATGATAATCATGCATATTGGTCTGAATTTTGGATGGGCAAGGAGTAGTGGAGGTAGCAGGAATTTGCTTGCACAGGTAGTTGCCAGATACAGAATGGCAGAATTTAAGTGTATTGTAAATAATGGAGAAAAGCTAGGAAAAACAGGCCTTGGTACAGTATCAACAGAGACAGTTAGAAATTTTATAAAGAATGTGTTTGCACTGACATCTGAAGCTGCTCTCTCACATAAAGAGGATGTAATATGCCAGGAATAATGAGCGCAAAATTAGAATAGTTTCAATTGTTGTGTACCTTGAACATTCTGAGATCTATATGTGTGATGCTTATGAACGTTTTCCCACTTCCACTAGGTCACATGTCTCCTTGACTGTTTGACAGGTGGCGTTCCAGTGGAACCGGTGTGCCTGATGAACAATGGCAGTCGAGACACGTCCAACTCTGACATACAGAAGTTACAGCAGCAACTGCAGGACATCAAGGAGCAGACAATGTGTCCTGTTTGTTTGGACCGTCTGAAGAACATGATCTTCCTCTGTGGACATGGTACATGCCAGATGTGTGGAGATCGCATGTCTGAGTGTCCTATCTGTCGCAAGCAGGTTGAGAAACGCATTCTCCTCTACTGAGTGACAGATAATTAAGAGGAGTTCTTGTTAGACAGCCAACAATAGTCTGAGTTCCAAACTGACACATTATTTTGTAGGCGGTCCAACAACTTGCCCTATAATAAGAACCAGTTTTTTTGGAGGTTATGTACAAAACTGGCATCTGGGTGCAGAGCAATGCCCTGGTATTTCTTTTGTGTACTTGCAGTAGTGTTTATGGAGAGGAAGCATAACATCATTGACTAACCCTTTGCACTAATTTTGTCCTATTTTGTGGCTGCCAGTTCAAGGTACATTTTATGCATTTTACATACATCAGGATTTTAAAAATGCTGTGAAAGCATAAACTTGAGACAATTTGTTACTTAAAAAGTTGAGGTGTTACAGTTTGCAGGTTGGCTGTCATGCTTCTGAATGGCGTGGGTTCAGTCCTAAGTAAGGTCACCTCATGACATGCATATGCAAACACAGAGGGGAGGTAGAGCTATAGCTCCTACACCTCTGCACCCCACTATGTAAACATTGGCAGTGCTAGGGACTTCCTTCTCCTCCAGAAATGTAGTGAGGGCCACAGAGTATGTCTCACATGTGTGATTACTGAATTATGCTCTGTTTATATATTTATGTACCTCTTCTGAATGTAACACTTTCCACAACCCATGAATGCAGATAACAGCAGAACTGCAGTTTCTTACTGCATTACCTGTCATACTTTTGCATTCATGTCTCATAATGGAATGAAAATTGTCATTCAGCCTTTCTTTGTTTATGGATAATGGCCATCAGCACCTCTCAACGCTGTGGTTTTGTATGTCTCCGACCAGCTGCTATGCTAATTTCTTTTTTACATTTAGTTATTCCAGTGGTTTCAGGTTCTGCTGCTCTCACTGCACATTGCACATTATAAACCCGTTCACCACCTGCAGTAAGCAGCAGAACATTTTCCGCCACCACTTGCATACCTTTCTCATTACATTTGATAATCAACCTGGTCAACAGTACCCTCACTGTGTATGTAGTCACAAATTGCAAGGGGTTTTATCACTTTTTGAATTACATCACCATTGACTCTTCACTGTACATGTTGCCAGCTGTGGCATGGTGAACATTGCATGTGAGGACTAGCCTCTTCTCTTGTTACCCAGAAACTATGTGTTGTCTAGCAGTTTTCTTATGGTGGTTGTGTTGAAGATTCCTGTCTTCTGGGATAGGATGATGATGGTATGTTATTGTTTGAGTAGTTTCTGATTTTTGACCCTGACGTTGAAGGCACCAGATCCTTCAAAATACTGGGAACTACTTGCCCAACAACACAGCGTGCTGTGCTGTTGCGTTCTTCGTTTGTGACTGCAATAACTTCATACTCTCCTGCTTTCAGTCTCTTTGCTTTTGCTAGCAGGATCATTCTGTTAGACTTTATTTTCAGTTAACTGCTCCTGTGTTGCAACGTACCTTGTGTGATGTCTGTTAGTGTATAAGTGACACCAGAAACACTTTCCACAGCTGCAGCACAAGTCTGCTTGAAAAACTGAGATGAAGCCTCATGAGATGCTTACCAACATATAGCCTTTTTGTAGTCTGTCAATACTTCTTCTTCTTCCTCAGCTCTACAACTCTTTGTGAGTTTTAGCTTGCTCAATTATTCCTCTCCATGATACCCTTTCCTGCGCCTTCTGTTTCCAATTATTTACTCCCATCTTCCTCAAATTGTCTCTCATGTCATCATCCCATCTTAATCTTGGCCTTCCTTTCGGTCTTGTTGCGTGTGGTTTCCATTTATAAATGCTTTTAGCTACTCTTTCATCAGGCATTCTTTCAACATGTCCCACCCAACTCAGTCTTTTACTTTTAATGTGCCTTACTATATTTTCGTGATTAATCAGGTTTTCCAACTCCTCGTTTGTTTTTTGTCTCCATTCTCCATTTGTTTTCTGCGTTGGGCCAAAAATTCTTCTCAATAACCTCCTTTCAAATACCAATAATTTCTGCTTAATGTTT
>Ga0123354_10015392_pt1 | contig 11941 bp, 3 predicted proteins | sample TergutLab28metaG_2_FD_97872 | JGI IMG/M metagenome (GOLD analysis project Ga0123354, IMG submission 97872) | Labiotermes labralis P4 segment gut microbial communities from Petit-Saut dam, French Guiana - Lab288 P4 | ecosystem: Host-associated > Arthropoda: Insects > Digestive system > Gut ... | reverse complement strand
GAACGCTGACAGCGATGGCTTGGTGACATTCTCGTTCACCGTGCCTGAAGGAACCCCGGCGGGGACCCAGACTGTCACGGTCACCGGAGCGACCTCCGGGTCGGTCTCCACCACCTTCGAGGTGCTGTCCAGTACGAAGATCAGCGTCGTCACCGGTGGTTCGGTTGTTCCTCAGACGAGCAGACTGTTGAGCATCGTCACGGTGGTCGCCACCATCGTGAAGGTGGCTCTCAGCTGAGCGCCCTGACATAAGTCAGCGGCCCGGGGTTTCTACCCCGGGCCGCTTTCACGTTTCGTGGAGTGGAACAACGTGCTGGCAGAAAAAATACCGCCTGACACCTGCTTTTGCATTTTTTCCACTAATGTGGTATTGAGCAATCTTCTTCTCTGCGTGGGACCTGTGCTAGTGTGAGCCTCATGTTTCGGGCTCGATAGGGGCGAGCCTGCTTCCCAGTCTTGTGTTGTACACGAGCTGGTGTCGTGCGCTCGTCGAGGAGGGGACTATGTCTCGCAAAGCACAGGGGATCACTCTTATCACTCTCATCGTGACTGTCGTGGCCCTGGTGGTCGGCAATCTGGTCACACCGACGCCAGCCCATGCCGATCCGGGCGTCTTCACTCCCGTCGGGTCACCATTGCCCACTGTGAGCAGTTGGGCCCAGCTGCAAGGTGCTGCCCCGGACAGCCCGGCTGACCCATCCGCCACCGACGTGCCACTGATCACTGGAGATGTGGTTCACCTGAACGCCACCGGCGACGTGGCCGGGGTCACCCCCGGACAACGCCCAGACGGCTCGATCACGCAGTATTCTGTGGTGACCTCGGATGCCCAGACCTATGTGATCCCGGTCGACGTCAGTTCGCTGGTCGGCGACCAGCTGGACCCCGAATTGTTCAACGTGACCAAGCTCGCCAGCTACGACCTCAGCGCCGATTCGTCCATTCCGGTCATCGTGACCCATCCGGCCACCGTCGAGACGGCCACAGTCACCAAGCAGATGTCGACGATGGGGGTGTCCATCACCACGTCGCTGGATCCCATGCCGATCCAGGCCGGCGAAGCGGATGCCTCCAGCACCGACGGCCCGGCGCCCACCTGGACCCTGATCGACCACCTCGACCAAGAGGCCACATCCCCCGCCGACCCGGTCTCCTCCCAGACCAAGGTGTGGCTGGACCAGAAAATCCAGCTCAGTCCGATGACGGTGACGCCGCTGGCCGCCACCGACACGCCGGCCTGGATGGCCACCATCGGTGCAGATGTCGCCAAGTCGGAGGGCTTCGACGGGACCGGGATCAAGGTCGCCGTGATCGACTCCGGCATGGACGCCAACCATCCCGACCTGGCCGGGCAGATCATCGCCTCGAAGGACTTCACCGGGTCCGGCTCGACCGGCGATCCGGTCGGCCACGGGACTTTCGTCGCTTCGGAGATCGCCGGCACTGGAAAGGCTTCCAACGGGCAGTACGCCGGTGTCGCGCCGGGAGCCAAGCTGATCAACGCGCGAGTGATCGACCGTACTGGTGGAGGCTACGATTCCGACATGATGTCGGGGTTGCAATGGGCAGCCCAGCAGGGCGCCAACATCGTCAACATGAGCTTGGGAGACTACACCACGATGGATGACGGCACCTCGGTGCTGAGCCAGTTCGTCAACCAGATCGCCCGCCAGTACGGATGCCTGATCGTGGTCGCCGCCGGGAACGAGGGGGCGCCGCAGACCGTCTCGACTCCCGCCACGGCCGACGAGGCGCTGTCGGTCGGGGCCACGCTGCAGGACGGCACCCTGGCCTGGTTCTCGTCCACCGGGCCGAGGCGTGGCGACGGTGCGGTGAACCCGCAGATCATGGCTCCCGGAGCCGGCACAGTGACCCTGGACCGCAACGGAAACCCGGTCAGGGACCGGTACGGCGACCCGCAGACCTCCGGACTGGTCGCCGCGGGCTCCGGAACGACCGGCTACATCTCCGACGGCTACTTCGGCACGTCGATGGCGGCCCCACTGGTCGCCGGCGCAGCCGCCCTGGTCGCGCAGGCACATCCTTCCTTGAACCGGACCGGCATCAAGGCCAGTCTGATGGCCGGGGCCTCTCCCCTGCCCGACGGTTCGGATCCCTTCCAGCAGGGGGCGGGACTGCTGAACATCCCCGCGGCCATCCACGCCCCGGTGACGACCTCGCCCAGCCAGCTCAACTACGGCACGGTGACATCCTCCCTGCCCGCGCAGACGACACGCACACTGACGTACACCAACACCAGCAGCCAGGCCGAGACCTTCACGCTGTCTTCGTCGCTGTCCTTCACGACCAGTCGCGGAGCCCCGACCAGTGGCTACTCGGCGAGCAGTTCGACCGCGACGGTGTCCGGTTCGGCTGGGACTTCGACGACCACAGTTTCCGTCGACGTGCCCGCCACATCTGACCAGGTTTTGTTGTCGACGCCCACCATCACGATCCCGGCTTCGGGGTCGGCCTCCATCACGGTGACCATCAACCCGGCGGCGTTCTCCGCCGGGTACGTCGGCGGGTACGTCACCGCCACCTCACCGGACGTGACGCTGCGTACTCCCCTGGGCTGGGCCAACCAAACCCAGAAGTACACCTTGACCATCACCGCCAACGACAAGGATGGAGGCCTCGGCGACCCAGCCAAGGGCGATGTCACGCTGGTCAATATGGACACCGGGGCGACCCAGGTGGTGTCCCCGGTCAGCTCGCGGATGACGATGTCCGTCATCGGCGGTCGCTACGTCGCCGTGGCGAGCCTGACCCAGGCGAACAACCTGGATGGCACCGACGCCACCCTGGTGGAGTCCCCGGTCTTGACCATCAGTTCGAACACCTCGGTGAATCTGGATGGCCGTGGCGCCAAGTTGGCTGACATCCAAACCGACCTGCCGACCACCGACGCTCAACCGACGCTGGTCTTGAGCGCGACCAGCCCGAGTCTGTCCTACAAGTACGCGCGCTTCGTCACCTCGGACCGCGGTGTCCTGTCCACCGACCGGGTCTACGTCACGCCGGTGGCGGACAGCAGTTGGCAGTTGTCCTCTCTGGCCTGGCTGGCCGGTCCCACGGTGGAAGCCTCCGACCAGGGCTGCGGCGCCTCCACGGTGCCGGTGGTGTCAGTGGGCGCACCTCTTCCAGCGGGACAGTACGCCTGGACTGAGACCTCAGCATCGAGCCTGCCCCTGCCGGTGGCGAACGGAAAGGCCGCTGTGCTGGCGCGCTGGGGCACCGGTCTGACCGCTGCGACAGCGAGCGCTTGGGCCGATGCGGCCCGCAGCAGCGGGTATGCGGCGCTGATCGTCGTCACCGACTCGGCCACGGCCACCCGGTCTGCCCTGACTGACGCCCTGGGCGCCCAGCCGTCGCTGCCGGTCCTCGTGACCACGGCAGCGTCCCAGGCGGCTGCGGCTGACACTTCAGCAACCATCACTGTGTTAAGCCGTACTCAGCCTGACTACTACTATTTGTTGGCCAAAGACTTCCCGGTGGCACAAAGCCAGTCCTTCACCTTGTCGGGTACGGCAGCCACGACCGCTTCCGTGACCGTCCAGCACCGGGCGATGACCACCAACCCGTCCTGGACCGACGTCTTCACTTACCGTCCGGCTGCGGGCAACGGGGTCATCACCGGCGGCGGGTTCACCCTGGCCAATGTCTCCTCGTCGTACGTCGCCCACGTCAGCGCCGACCCGATGTGGACCGCCGCATCGGTGTCGGCCGGGATGACGGATCGCACGGCGGCCCAGGCGGTTGTGCCTGAGCGCCTCTACCGCACGGGTGAAGCGTCCACGATCAGCTTCGGCACCCAGGTCCATTCCGCCGCGCTCAGCCCGACGGCGCCTCTGGTACGCACGGGAGACTCGATCAGCGCGGGTATCCCCGGATACGTCGACGGCCAGGGGCTGTTCGACACCGGCCGGCAGGCCTATCCGGCCACCTTCGGGACATCCACCCTGACGCTGACAGACCAGACGACTTCGACAGCGATCCCGCTGACCCTGGACGCTCCCACCCAGACCGTGACAGCCAACGTGCCGAGCGCGTCGCACAGTTATTCACTGGACCAGACCGCACTGGTCAGCCCCACCTACTGGGCACTGTCGGGCTCAGTGACCACACAATGGACCTGGCAATCCCAGACCAGCTCCGGGGCGACCACCGAGGCGTTGCGCCAGGTCTGGTACGAGTTGGTGGGCCTGGATGCTGACAATGCTGGTTCACCGCAACAGGCCATCGTCGTCCATGTCGGCCAGCAATCCGGGTCAGCGGCCCAACCGGTCACCCAGGTGAGCCTCCAGGCGTCGACGAACGGCGGGGCGGCCTGGACTGACGTACCCCTGCAACTAGCAACGACACCTCCGCCAGGGTCGGTGGGGGCCCGGAGCGGCGAGACCCTGTATACCGGGACGATCCCGGCCACCAACGGCGACTTGGTGTCGCTGAAATCCTCGGTTCAAGGGGGTACGTCCGGGTTCGCCCAGACGGTGACCAACGCCTACACGGTCACGGCCTCGCCACAGGGGTTCGCCCAACCGGTCGTGTGGTCCTGCCAGACCAAGGCCCCCGGGATGGTGCTCACGGCCAACGCCACGCAGATCACCGGGACCTCCTCACCGAGCACAACGGTGTGGGTGCTCGATTCCGCCGGCAACACCCTGGGCCAGACCACGACCGACGAGAACGGCCAATGGTCGATCAACACTCCGGCCGGCGTGGTGTCCCAGACCATCAGCTTGGCCACCTTGGACGACCAGGGCACGGCCACCATCTTGGCCACGGCTGAACTCGATACCGGCATCCCCGACCCCGCGAGGGTCGACCAGGCCAACTCGTCCGCCGTGTCGGGCGGAGTGGGTGCCGTCCAACCGGCTGACGTGGTCACCGTGGTCTTCCCGTCAGGGGCGAGTGGTTCTGACACAGCCGGGACCGACGGGGCCTTCTCAGTGGCCACACCGGCCGGCGAGCCATCCGGCCAGATGACCGTGACGGTCGCCAGCCCGGCGGGCAACCAGTCCCAGCCTGTGTCGTACTGGGTGAACTTCACCTCGGTGGCCGACCTGACGGTCGACACCGCCAACGCCACCCAGATTTCCGGGACAGGACGGCCGGGCACGACAGTTGTCGTCACCGATGCCCAGGGCGGGCAGCTGGGGTCTACCCAGGTTGGGGCCGATGGGCGGTGGACCGTCACCGTCCCACCGGGTACGCCCTCGCAGCCGATCACCGCGACCGTGGGCGACCAGTTCGGCAACTCTGCCAGCGTCCAAGCGATGCTGGCGGCCGACACCCCGGCGGCACCGACGGTCAGTACGGCGAACGCGGCCGCGGTCTCAGGAACAGCCGATCCGGGCAGTACGGTTCGCGTGACCTTCCCCGATCAATCCGCGCTGGAGACGACCGCGGGACCGGATGGAACCTATAGTGTCGCAACACCGGCAGGCATGCCCTCAGGCGAGATTGCGGTCAGCGCCCTGAATTCGTCCGGCAATGCCTCGGCGGCCGTCACCGCCAACCTGGACACCCAGCCACCGGCCGCGCCGCGCGTCGACGAGGCGGACTCGCTGCAAATCGTGGGCACAGCCGGTGCGGCAGAAGCAGGCTCCACTATTACAGTTGTCCTCCCGGATGGGCAAATCCTCACCACGACGCCCGCGGCGGATGGGTCCTACTTGGTCACCGTCCCCACTGCAGGTATGACCGGACAGATCACCGTGACAGCCACCGACGCCGCCGGGAACGTCTCCGCGCCAACCACGATCTCCCTGAGCGAACTGCCGGACCCACCGGTTGTGACCTCGGCCAATGCGTCGGCGGTGACGGGCACGGCCACGCCGGGTGCGAGAGTGTCGGTGACCGACGAGTCCGGTGCTGTCCTGGGGACCACCACCGTGGCACCCAACGGCTCCTGGTCAGTCCCGGTTCCGGCCGGGACCGCCTCCCAACCGGTGACGGTGGACATCGTCACTGACACCGGCCTGGTCCTGGCCTCGACCGTGGCGTCCCTGGACACCGACATCCCCCAGAGTGTGGTGATCGTGACCGCCAATGGTCAGGTCATCGCAGGTACGGCAGAGCCCGGCGTCCAGGTGACTGTCCTGTATCCTGACCGAACTGACGTCCAGGTCATCGCCGGCCCGGATGGGACCTTCTCGCTGGCCACACCGGCGGGTATGCCTTCCGGGACCATCGTGGTGACCGCCGCGGATAGCGCCGGGAACCTCTCACAACCGGTGACCCTGCAGTTGGACACCCAAGCTCCGCCGGCTGCCCGGGTGGACCGGGCCAACGCCACCGAGGTCTCGGGCGGACCAGGAGCGGCTGAGGCCGGTGCCGTGGTCGCAGTGACCTTCCCCGACGGGTCGGTGGTCTCGACTCAGCCTCAGGCGAACGGGTCGTACACCGTGACAACACCGGCTGGCACGGCTTCCGGCCAGGCCACGCTCACCGTCACCGACAATGCAGGCAATGTTTCCATGCCGACGACTGTCGACCTGGACACGCTCGCTCCTGCGGCGCCGCGGGTCGACCGCGCGGATCTGACCGTGGTGGCCGGCGATGCCGGGGCAGCCGAGCCGGGCTCGACACTGACCGCCGTGTTCCCCAATGGGACGACACGGGCCACTGCGACAGCCGCAGCGGATGGGTCGTACGCCATCGCCACACCTGCCGGCGTCTTGGCCGGTACGATCAGCGTGACCGCCACGGATCCGGCGGGCAACGAATCTGCCTCCACCGGGGCCGACCTGGTCGCGGGATCGGCCGCCTTGTCCGTGACCAGGGCCAATGCCACCGACATCGCTGGCACGGCTGCCGCGGGCAAGACCGTGCGGGTGACCGACGGGCAAGGACAGGTCCTCGGCACGGCCGTTGTCGCGACTGACGGCACCTGGTCGATCCCCACGCCTGAGGGCACCGCCTCCGGACCGATCACCATCGCAGTGACCGACACCACCGGCACAGTCCTGGACTCCACGTCAGTCGACCTGGACACGCAAGAACCTGCTCCGGTCGTGATCACGAGCGCGAACGCCAGCCATGTCACCGGCCACGCCGAGCCGGGATCAACAGTCATGGTGACATTCCCCGGCAGTACCGGCGGAACACCAGTCCAGGTCGATGCCAGCGGGCTGTTCAGTGTTGCGACACCTGTCGGCACACCGTCGGGTTCCCTGTCGGCCAGCGCGGTCGACGCCGCCGGGAATGAGTCGATGTCGACCACCGCATACCTCGACACCGAGGCGCCAGACCCCGCGAGAGTGGACCAGGCCAATGCCACCCGTGTCAGCGGCAACGTCGGCGCCGTCGAGGCGAATGCGACCGTCGCGGTGACCTTCCCCGATGGCGCAACAGCCTCAGCCAGCGCGAACCCGGACGGATCCTACGTGGTCGTCACGCCAGCCGGAATGGTCTCCGGTGAGATCAGCGTCACGGTGACGGACACGGCCGGAAACGTTTCCACAGCGGTGACCGCGATCCTCGACTCGGTGGCGCCACAAGCTCCCGAGGTGGACACCACCGACGGATCTCTGGTGTCGGGATGGGCCGAGCCAGGATCGGTGATCACAGTCACCAACGCCGACTCAAACCCCATCGCGGGCTGCACCGCCGTACTGGCCGGGGCCGATGGGTTCTTCTCCTGTGTCCCCTCCCCCGCCCTGACAACCTCGGCTCCGGCAATCGTCACAGCCACCGACCAAGCGGGCAATAGCTCTTTGGTAGTCACGGTTCCGGTCGTCGCTGCGGGAGCGATTCCAGCCACCCCGGTCATCGTCACAGCCAACGCGACGACGATCGCCGGGACGGCTCCCGCTGGAACAACGGTGGTCGTCGGTTATATGACAGCCCACGGCCCCTCGGTCACCCCGGCCCAGGCGGACGCCGCCGGCAACTGGACCGTCACAACCCCGGACGATGCCATCGACGGGCCGATCACGGCCGCGGCGATCGACGCGGACCAACAGGCGTCTCAGTTCGCCCAGGCCGCCTTGGACACGACCGCGCCCGACGCACCCGTCATCCAGGTGGCCGACGATGTCCAAATCTCCGGGACAGCGGAAGCCAACAGCTGGGTCCAGGTCAGCTACGCCGACGGCACCCCCCTGGCACAGACCACGGCCGACACCAACGGCGTCTGGCTGATCCCGACACCGGACAATGCTCATTCTGGTACGATCTCAGCCGTCGCGACAGATGCGGCCGGCAATCCGTCGCAGGCCACCACAGTACCCCTGGCGATCCCGGCTCCCGGGGCTCCCACGATCACCTCACCGGCGGATGGAGCAGTCCTCACCAGTGGGGATGTCACCCTGGCTGGCACCGGCATCCCAGGTGCCACCGTGACGGTAGTTGGTTCCGACGGGACCACGGTGTGCACGGCAGTGGTCGACACCAACCGCACCTGGACCTGTTCAGGTACCCTGGTCGACGCGACACAGGCGTTGACAGCCACCCAGGTCGTCACCGGCGCCGGTCAGTCGCCCCAATCGACAGCTGTCGTGGTGACGGTGACCACACAACCCACTCAATCACCGACGACACCGGCCCCGTCCGGCACAGCCAGCAGCAACCCGGCCACCACGTCCACGAGTACGGCGACCGGGACGGTCACAACGGCACCGGCAGCACCCACCACACCGGCCACGACACCGACGGCACCCACAACGCCGCCTGTCACGACGCCGGCGGCGCCCAGCACGACCGCGGCAGCACCCACGACGGCGCCGGCAGCACCCACCACGGCCCCGGCAGCACCCACGACAATCCCGGCAGCACCCAGCACGACCCCGGCGGTCGTGCCCAGCACACCGGCAGCAGCATCCACGGCAACGCCACCAGCAGCGCCCACAACCCCGGCACCAGCGGCACCCACGACTCCAGCCGTGACACCTACTGGCAAGCAGTCAGCGGGACCGTCTTCACCGGCCACGACGCCGTCCTCACAACCAGGGTCGCCAACCACGACTCCGGCAACTGGCCCTGGAGCCGGTACGACGCCCACTGTCGGCGCTGCCACGACCTCGGCTCCACCGGCAGTCTCCCCAACTGACCCAACCGCATCCACTGCGGGTCCAGATTCAGCCTCCACAGCAGCGGCCCCGGGCACCCAGGCTGGCACGCCTGGCACGTCTCCAGCCTCAGGAAGCGGCACGACGCACATACCAACCGGTGGCACGACCTACTCCTGGCTCACGGTTTGGCCGATCGCGATCTTCCTCCTGGCAGCGTGCCTGCTCGTCCCGGCTGGGATCTCGCGCAGCATCAAACGTCACCGGGTCCACACAACTACGCGTACCAACTCCTGACAACGGACAACAGTCCAGAACCAGGACAACACAGACGTGTGCCACACCGTCTCCCGGGCGGGCGATGGACATCGAAGGCTGAGACACCAGCGGGAGGGGTACGGGGTCACATCGTATCGCCCAGGATGCGATGCAGCACTGAGGTGACGGCACATGACATGTCAGCAGTTTCTGCATGACAAGAGGCGGGTCCCTCCTGGGGACCCGCCTCGTTCCTGAACACGGATTCAGGCGTAGGTGAAGAACCCGCGACCCGTCTTGCGCCCGAGCCAGCCAGCCCGGACGTACTTTCTCAGCAAGGGGTGCGGACGATACTTCGGATCGCCGAACTCGGAATGCAAGACCTCCATGATCGCCAAGGTGACATCCAGTCCGATCAGGTCGGCCAGGGCCAGCGGACCGATGGGATGGTTGGCGCCCAGCTTCATCGCCTCGTCGATATCCTCGGCCGAGGCCACTCCTTCGGCGAGCACGCCCACCGCTTCGTTGATCATGGGAACAAGAATCCGGTTGACGATGAATCCCGGCCCCTCGTCCACCTGGACGGTGGTCTTGCCCACGGCGTGCGCGATCTCGGTGATCGTCTTCACAGTCTTGGGCGTCGTGGTGGCACCCGAGGTGACTTCGACCAGCTTCATCACCGGTGCCGGGTTGAAGAAGTGCATCCCTGCCACATCGTGCTTCAGGCCCCTGGCCAGTTCCGTGATCGACAACGACGACGTGTTCGACACCAGAATGGCGCCGTCAGCGGCGATCCCGTCCAGTTTTTCGAACATGGGCCGTTTGACGTCCATGGTCTCCGAAATCGCTTCGATCACCAACTCGCAATCGAAGAGGTCCTCGACTTCTGCCAAAAGCAGGTTGGCGGCGATCTGGTCGACCTCGTCCTGGGTCATCTTGCCCTTGGCAACCTTCTTGTCCAGTGAGGCAAGCTGACGATTGCGCCCTTTCGTGGCCAAGTCCAGATTGACGTCGGCCAATTGCACGGTGAACCCCTCTGCCCGGGCGAACACCTCTGCGATTCCGGCACCCATCGTTCCGGCGCCTACAACTCCTACCAGCATCTATTTCTCCTTTTGTGTCTTCCGATACGTCAGTGATCCTTCACTGACGTATCCTACTTGTCCTGGAAAGGCGCGGGTTCACGCTTTCCACGAAGGCAGGACGCGAAGTACACTGCCTCCCAGGCGATACCAGAATCAATATCGGTCAGTACGCACCCGAGGAAAACCTCGTCGGCCTGATCCGGGGCCAGGCCCGCTCGTACAATTGTTAGTGTGCCCCCACAATCCGCTCGTGGGGGCTATCTCCCCATCCTAGAGGACCGCTGAGCGTCACCCTTATCCGTCGCGGAACTGGACGCCGTACCCTCCGGCCGGATAGGACCAGGACAAGGCCCCCGGTGAGGCCACGGCGAAGCAGGTGCCACACTCCATGCAGGCGGCGTACTCGGCCTGGACGGTGCCGTCCGCAGCTTTGGAGTAGACCTGCGCCGGACACACGGCGATGATCCGGTCGGCTGTGCCCGTTGCTTTGGCCACCACCTGATTGACGACAATGTGGCTTTCTTCTTCGTTGAGAATGAAACGATTGCCGGCCAGACGCTCGGCGACTGGAGCTAGTTTCATAGTGCCTTCACTCCCTTCCAGCCGTCGGAGGCCAGGTGCCTCAATTTAACGCGGGAGCCCTTGAGGACAGCCCTCGCCGTCGGCAACAGATGCCCGCGGGCGGTGGTGTCCAGGTTGTAGACCGACCGCATCACATCGGCCAGCAATTGTGGGTACGCACCGTACATCCGCTCGTTCTCCAGGAACCCGGGAGCCTTGGCGTAGGTGTGCATATCCTTGCCGACGAAGGATTCGTCGAGGGCTTTCCGGTACGCGCCGAGGCCGACTGCTGTCACGTCGTTGGCGGCAATGGCCTGGGCAATGCCCTTCGCCGCCGCGACCGCCGACCCGGTGGCCAGATCCATGCCACGGATCGTCAACCCGGTGTTTAAGGTGAGCCCCGCGGCGTCTCCGATCAGAACCAGCCCATTGTGGACGATCTGTCCCATCATGGCCTCACCGCCCTCATTGACCAGATGGCAGCCGTACTCCATCAGTTCTCCGCCTCGGACCAAGGAATCCACCAGGGGATGTGCGATCAGGTGGTCGAAAACGTCGACCGACTTCACGCCCTTCTTGACCAGGTCGTCGAGCCGGAGCACGACCCCGACCGAGATGGTGTCCTTGTTCGTGTAGAGGAAAGCGCCATTGCCGACTCCCATGGTGATGTCTCCCACCAGGCCATAGGCCACACCATGGCCATCCTCGACGCCGAACCGGTCCTCGATCTTGTCCGCTCCCAGCTTGATGAGGGCTTTGATCCCGACACCTTGCTGGTCCATCGTGGGCTTCCCCCGAAGCCCGGCATCGCGGGCGATGAAGGAGTTGGCACCGTCGGCGGCGACGACGACACGGCAGCGCAGTTCGTCCTCACCGGCCTTGACGCCCACGACCTGGCCAGAGTCCATCAGCAGACCGTCAACCTTGACTCCCGTCATCACCATCGCGCCCGCGGCTTCGGCTTGCTCGGCCAGCCAGGCGTCCAGATGAGCACGCAGGACGGTCACCGCGGTGCCCGCGTCG
>Ga0123354_10015391_pt1 | contig 11941 bp, 7 predicted proteins | sample TergutLab28metaG_2_FD_97872 | JGI IMG/M metagenome (GOLD analysis project Ga0123354, IMG submission 97872) | Labiotermes labralis P4 segment gut microbial communities from Petit-Saut dam, French Guiana - Lab288 P4 | ecosystem: Host-associated > Arthropoda: Insects > Digestive system > Gut ... | reverse complement strand
GAAACTATACCAGGAAAACACTCGATAGATTCACTACAAAAGACAGCTATACTTGGAACATCACACATAATACGGAAAGTACTGCAATGTGAAGCTTGAAGCCTGGGCGGTGGGGATCACCGCCGGTTCAAGAGAAGTACCAGGAAGAAATGCCGGTGACAGGATACATACATATCGAATAATAATAATAATGATAATAATAAGGCCCTATTCTGCATACAGCAGCATTCTCCCACACGTGCCATCAATTTCCAAATGCTCATTCTCTTCTGTTCCTGGCACACTCACATACACACAACTCAAGACCAAACAAACGCCATGACGGTCTGCAAGTACCAAAGTCAGCCACTGATTGTCCAGAACAATACAATAAACAGCAGTAAAGAGAGGGGCAAGCCTGCAAATTTACACTGCCATTAGTCACAACAGCCCAATTTAAGACATGAACTCGCCTCCCACAAAAGAAGGTTGTTTTTGCTGTAAGTTGGCTTAGAATATTTTCTTGGTGCCTCTTGCATCATCCATTGTAGATGTCCCATCCATCTGAGGCATTGGAGTTTAAAAAGTTACCACCATACAACTATATAACCAACTAACGAACTCCACTAAGCACAGCCCTTCAATGAATCAAACAGTTCCTCAACTAGTTAAGAAATTTCCCACATATTATGAAATCCAAAGGTTCATTACTGCATCCACAACAGTTTGCCACCTGTCCTACCCTCAGCCAGATCCATTCCATGCCTTGATATCCAACTTCTTCATGATCCATCTTAATATTATACTCCCATTTATACCTAGGTCTTCCAAGTGTTCTCTCTCTGTGTCAGGTTTCCCCATCAAAACCCTATATGCATCCCTCTCTTTTCCATATGTGTTATATCCCCCTCCATCTCATTATTCTCAATTTGATCACCCGTGTATTTAGTGAGCAGTACAGACCATAAAACTCCTCACTGTGTAGCTTTCTCCACTCCCTTGTCACCTCATCCCTCTCAGGCCCAAATATCTTCCTCAGCACCCTATTCTCAAACACCCTCAGCCTATGTTCCTCCCTCAAACTGACAGACCAAGTTTCACACCCATACAGACCAAAAGGCAAAATTACAGTTCTGTATATCTTAGTCTTTAAATTTTTGGATAATTCACCAAATTTACAGGTGTTGAAACTGATTACCTTCAGCTCACCAACATTCATTATGTATAGAAACATGCTCTTCCTAATGTGTGTGACTGAAGACAATGCATTCTAAATGCCTTTTCTCTGATCATCTTCAATGCAAGGATTATTACTGTACTCTCTGTCATTCAATAAAATTTGCTAAGAGTGGAAACAATCTGTATGACACTACACCACTGTATCGTACAGTTTATGAATACAATGTTGCATCAGGGCAGCGATACACACAGGGCCCACTTGATTCTTATAAACTCATTTCCATCCACCCCATTCTCAATTAATGCACCAACGGTCGCATGTGAGACTATGGGATATAGAACTGGTCAAAAATTACAAATATACTAATGTGTTGTAACAGACACTAGAAAAAGATACAATATGTCAAACAAGAAACACAACAGTAAAAGAAGATACATATAATATAATAATATAATATTACTGCATTTTTAAATTACAAAAACTGCAAAATGCTGGAAGACTCTATTGTGAATTTAATATACTGAACAGAATTAGATATTATATGCAACTAAACAAAGACTTGGTGCAAAGAACTCTAAGTCACATTATAACATGGCGGCAATGAATTTAATAAGAACAGATATGTATTTAAATGTAACGAAAGATGACAAATAAAGCAATTATAAAATCATGTACATTATGTAACCAACCATGATCTTAGATACTATTGTAATTAAAATATTAATGCAATGTATATAACGAATTTGAATAAAGAAAATTCCTTAAAACAAATTTAAACTGCTTAATATTATGAGACAAATCTTTTATATGAAAAGAAGGGCTATTGAAAATCTTAATGTCCACATAGTTGGTACCGCTTTCATAAAGTGACAACTTAGATTAAGTCTGATAGAGATTAGAATTTGTCAGGTATCCTTATTGAGAATATCTGAACTGAACTTCTATTGATCCATATTCATGACAAGACATAATAACAAGAAAATATACTGAGGGTAAAAGGGAAGAACATTTAGTGCTTTAAATGCATCCTTACAGGAATCTCTATTCCTAGTATTTGTAATAATTCAAGTTGCCTTTTTTTTTTTGTAACCTGAAAATATTTTTACTATGTGGAGAATTACCCCAGAAAATGATGTCATAATTCATACTCGAATGAAAGTAAGCACAGTAGACCATCACTAAGTTTAGGTAAAAGTTTATCTGCATGACTTTTCCAATATAATGTGCTTTCAATAGTTACTCAAAGGAACTTGGTATAAGATATGCAGGCAATAAGTCTATTGTCATATTCAAACTTCATATCTAAACTGTGGGTATTCCATGTTCTGAATTGAATAAAATTTGTTTTGTCAAAATTGTTGCTATGACTGTGGCAGAGGGAACAATCCTACTCATGACAACTTAACGAGATCTTATTCCCAATGGACAATGCAGTACAAACACAAAATTTCACAACAATGCTTGAGCAGAAGAAAGTGAGCAGTTGAAGTTTCTTTCAGATTAGCGCGTAAACAATTTTCTGTCCTTGAAAAGATGATTGAAGTTTCCACACAAACGACCAAACTGTTTGTTACAACTATTTATAACTTCACAATAAAACCAAACGGCAGAGTCATAATGCTCTTGCAACAGAAGGAGCAACAGAACTGCGTACTGAAGATCCCAGTAATATGACACATCACGTGGCAAACTGCGGCTAAGTCATAACTATTCTGTCTTCTTACAATGTAACTAATGCTTAACTGTAATACATGTTTACTGCCAGCCTGAACGCAGATAAGAGCTTCTGACTGCATACTGACTAATGTATCACACTCTGATCAACATCAGAGATCATGTGTCTTTTCTAACTGCAACTGGGCCACAATGACTTAATATGCTGTGAGGGTTCCTAACAGTCAGCCTGATTGTTTCATCTTGTCTAATTTGGTGTGTCCGATCTGAATGGTTAAACTTGAATTACACCAAAAGTCTATAACAGAATGACAGTTCCAACAGTACTGAATGGGGAAAGCATAAGAAGAAAAGCAGAATATAGGTACAAAAGAGCTTCAATCCATAGACATAAAATTTTTAAGATCAGTAAAGGAATGTACATGCATGCTTGATGTTCAAAATGATTTAGCAATCATAACTATATTGAACAGAAAAGAAATGGACTACAGAGACTGGTGGGCTGAACATCTGCAAAGACTATGCATGTATGAGAATAACAAAACAAGCTTTCTACCAGGGATTATTATATTCTGTGATGTGGTATTATGTAATCTGGAAGAGAGGTACCAACATTTCGGAGCAATCTCTGTTCTACCCTGACAATGGACAGAGCAGGTTCCTCCACAACAATGTTGGCAACTTCCTGTCAGACTGCATGGCATCACTCCCTAGAAGAAAATTTGCATAGTCACTGCTGTGAGAATTTTAAGGATCACAAGCATTCTGCTACATATTAAGATGATGAAGACATACAAACTTAAGAAAAAAAATGGAACGTTCATGTCACCATGCTGAACGATTAAAATATATTACAACACTACAAGGGCTACTCTGGAAACTTAAGAAGAGCAAAACATTCCTTCACCGCTGCTCGACGTTTGGGAGCACCGCATTTGCTCACTGTCCTGTACGGTGAAAGATCTATGAGAAATACACAAATGAAATGTACGATTTTAAATAACAGCAATTTATGTTTTTTGCTTTCACATTTAGTGCAATACTTGTCCTAATCAAAATATATACATTACACAGTTGTACCACCGTGTCAGTTTTGTCATACAAATCTTACGAAAGTGGTTATGATAATGTCCTCTGTGATTTTTTGAGCTCAAGTATTATAGTTACACCTTAGTAAAATACGGGCTTCTTAGGTGTTAAATTGAAAATCGGAGATCTCACTAACAAAGTTAACCAAGCAGTGAAACTGGGCAACAAAGCCAGCCACACAACCAAGTAGATGGTTAGCAAATAAAGAACAGTCATCACATCTTTCATATTTGTTTTAGACGTTACACCACTTTGTCTGGCAGTAGCAAAAAAATAAAAACTTTGATGATTGTGGTATGGTACATACTTGTCATTGAATATTTTCAGTGTATCAATTTGTCTCTTCCTACTCACAGCAGCATTTTCAGTCTCTCTAAATATCCGTGATAACATTTAATGTTGTACAATACACAGCCCGCATCTACAAAAAGAAAAATACAACTAACAGTTCTGCTGCGTGCCAAACTAACACACTTTCACACCTTGCCTGCCCTTCCTCTCCATAACACTAGCATTGATCACGCATTGATGACCACAGATTATTTTGATGACTACTACAAATGTTCTGTGACTGCAAAGATGTATAATGGTAGAGAGGAGTGTGTTGGTCTTCCCTGTGACCACCAGATGGCACAGTCAATTTCTACAACCGAACGTTAGATGGCAACATCAGTTCATTTTAATGCAGAAAAAACATCTTTCTGCGTATGCGTATGTGTGTGTGTGTTCTTCATAACATTGTTGGTATGGAAATTAATTTCTTTCGGGATGTAACGCCGTATTGCTGAGTAGATGTGTACCAGAGTTCCAGGGGAACCCCTGGAACTCTGGTACTGCTACCACCCTCATGGGGATCTTCCAATAATCCTCTGGTCTGAACACAGAGGCACCGCACTCCACCCTGAAGAGGGAGGTTTCACGTTCCGCTGTAACGCTCGTACCTACCTACAAAGCTTCACGGCGTCCCATTCCGGAAGAATCTGTCTGCGTTAATATCCTTTGCCTCCCATGAAACTTGAAATATAGATAACATTAACCTACATCTAACTTTTAAAAAGTATGGTGACAACTAACAAATAAAAAAATATTTGCTGATGAATAAAATTACATACTTCGAATGGGCCAACTTACTGGATATTTCTTGAAAACGCAACAGTCTTTGTATTGGATGGCAAGGTATATTTCGTTGACAGGAACCACAGTAACACAGATGTGTTTTAACCAGTGTATTAACCGCTGTTTAAAATTTTAAGTCTCTGTCACTCAACGAAATGCCCTGAAAGAAGTTATCGCTTTCTACTTCTCTAACCGCTCTCCCCGTCAAATGAAAACTTCACAGTGTCAAGCGAAAAAAGGGCAGACGAACAAAATTCATTTGTTATTAATCTGAAACTTTGCAATCAAAGCGGACATACTGCACTGAGCCTCTGGACCAATAAAAGTCTTTTGGTATTATCGCTGCACTTGGAACACACGAGGCAGCGCTGACGTAATATTTTGCACAAAAACGTATGCTTTATAATAGTATAAACATAGCTATCAGCAAGGGGATTGGTGTGTATACGTGTGTGCGTACGTGTGATCTCGTTGTATTGGGCCCCTAAGATAGGCCTACGTGAGTTCTGCTGGATCACCAGTGAATGTAATTTGTAGCGTGTAACGTTACTGAGCTACAAATTTTTTCCTACTAATATCTGCACGTTTACGACAGGAATTTATTATTATTATTATTATTATCATCATCATCATCATCATCCTTGTTATCACAATTATGTAAGGTATTTAAATTTATATACCTGCAACCAGTTTTGTCACTAAGCTATGTAGTGTTGCAGCTGTTCTGTATTTACAATTTGCGTTACATGTACCGTTATTTACAATTTGCTCTACATGTACCGCTACATGTACCGCTACATGTACCGCTACATGTACCGCTACATGTACTGTTATTTACAATTTGCGCTACATGTACCGCTACATGTACCGCTACATGTACCGCTACATGTACCGCTACATGTACCGTTATTTCGCCTGTTAAATATGTTTTGTACTTTTATATTAGTACTTACTTTTTTCCTATTCAATTGGTCAGACTTTTTTCCTCCTGGGGTAAAGCAGCCGGAGCGTGGAGCTGAACACTCATATCCATCTAGTGCCGAGATTAAGTATGGGTGGAGCTGTACCTCCTACTCTGTGTGTCTTCCTTACCGTCACCATTTCTTTTTATTATTATCATCTTGTTACCTTAACTGCTGTGTAGAAATGCAGACCAACCGGACTGCTGCTTCACTCATAGACTCTGTCGCTTGTCTTCATTTACCGTAGACTTAAACCTGGTAGCACCAAGATATAACCACGCATGCTATGAGAAAGCACATCTCTGTACATTCAGCACATCAAAACTAATTCCAATAAAAATTGTAAACTTAAGTGAAAACTATCATTTGTACAATATAGCCTAGGCTTATTTTGTGCGATGTGCCACTCAAAAATCTTTAAATATGAGTTTAATGCAGTTTGCAGTTTAATGTGGTTTTCAGGTTAATGTAGTTCGTAGTTTAATGTAGTTTTCAGGTTAATGCAGTTTGCAGTTTAATGTAGTTTTCAGGTTAATGTAGTTCGCACTTTAATGCAGTTCGCAGTTTAATGTATTTTTCAGGTTAATGTAGTCCGCAGTTTAATTTAGTTCGCAGTTTAATGTAGTTTTCAGGTTAATGTAGTCCGCAGTATAATGTACTTCGCAGTTTAATGTAGTTTTCAGGTTAATGTAGTTCGCAGTTTAATGTAGTTTTTAGGTTATGTAGTTCGCAGTTTAATGTAGTTTTCAGGTTAATGCAGTTCGCAGTTTAATGTAGACCGCAGTTTAATTTAGTTCACAGTTTAATGTAGTTCGCAGTTTGATGTAGTTTTCAGGTTAATGTAGTTCGCAGTTTAATGTAGTTTTCAGGTTAATGTAGTTCGCAGTTTAATGTACTTTTCAGGTTAATGTAGTTCGCAGTTTAATGTAGTTTTCAGGTTAATGTAGTTCGCAGTTTAATGTGGTTTTCAGGTTAATGTAGTCCGCAGTTTAATGTAGTTCACAGTTTAATGTAGTTTTCAGGTTAATGTAATTCGCAGTTCAATGTAATTTTCAGGTTAATGCAGTTCGCAGCTCCATTTTTACTACAGTCTAACGACCTGCACTGAATTCTCAGTACCTAATTTCATCACACTTTGCAGCTTCGGGGTTCACACGTGTGAAAACACATAGATATGACCTTCCCATTCTGCCTTCATTTCATGCAACGACCTCACTGCAAGCAAAAGCGGCAAAGTGTGTCTGATGTACTAACTTGTGGTCGGAAAGCAGTCTACATGGTTTTCCTCAGTAACATTTTTTAAATGCTACCAGATAGCTCTAACCTTCATACTCCGTTACCTGTAAGGAGTTGGTTTTTAATTTCGCGTTTCCGTAGGATGGCCCGTAGCATGGGTGTCCAACCTCTTCATGGCCATGAGCCACACTCATTACTGTGTGTCGGTTCGCTGGTCGCACGTTGAAAAGTAACAATAAGCGGTATAGCTAACCGCCTGAATTAGTGTGTGATTTTTATAGTATATATGTAACAAACAAATGTGGCCACGGTTCGCAGGTTGGAGACCCATGGCGTATAGGATTCGTTCGATGGCTTTTTGAAGACGACATATCAAATGCAATGTGTGGGAAAATGATTTTAGGAAGCCTGCGTACGGAGAGGCAGCAAGCGACTGTTGTTTTGGGACCTGTCCGGTGACTGAAAGAGAGGATGTCTTGGGACAATACTGAGTACGTCTGTCTATCTGTCACTCACCTGTGAGGGCGACCTGTGTTCTGTCGTTGTCACAAAAGAAGTGTCACTGGTTCGCTCTGTTGAGCTACGGTCGGCTTTATTTCTAAACTTGTACAGTAAGATACAGACTGCTGCTATAAAGTTGTACAATATAAAATTTTACAATATTTACAGTTTCACTTGCGAAATATATTAACACACTCTCACACTCACACACTCACACACGTTGTAACCAGTGACTCACTCTGTATTTTTTGCCTGGTCACAAACGTTTGACTGGGCCGCGGTCCGTCCGTCACTTGTCAATGGCAGCCGGCCAGGAAATTGAGACCGGAAATCAGAGGAAGTGATGTTTGGAACGGCCGCGACGTACTACGGGTTGACTAGATAGCACTCGGAGCGCAGCGCGCTCTAATCTACATTGTTACAAACAAACAGGCATGAACTGCTGGTCTGAATGAAATTCTTGTACACATTTCACACGTCATCTGCACACGGTTCCCGATTGCAAGATAAAAACGGTCCCCTGATTTCGTAAGCAAGAAATTCCGGGAAAAACTCTGACGTCATTCTGTAATATAAAATACGCCACAACATAGGCCTAAGACTTTCGCTCAGATAAAGAAAGATTTTGTTGTTTTAACAGTACGTCTCTGTAGCTACGTAATGCCAAGTCGCCATGTTGTTGTCACCGAACACAAAATGGCATCAGAAAACGTGCTGTCTCAACAGGTGGACCCCTTTCTGCGGCTCGCGTGACAAATATTGTTGCGTGAGGCGCCCCTCGGATTCTTCAGCACTTGTTACAAAACTGTTCCACTTTGCATGACAAAGCTGTCGAAAACTCAAATAATATTCAAAAATAGAGTGCAATAAATCAAGAAGTTAAAGACATGGAATAGGCCAACCTAACATCACTTCGATCGAAGAAGCAGGATGTGGAAATGCGGGGACATTAGCCTTTCTTAATGCCGAAGGGACAGGGATAGGGACAGAGCGGTCCTGAATTTACTGCTGCTGTCCACAATGTCTTAACACAGAATGCCCAACGGACTTTTTTGCCTGACGTAACTCAGGCTTTGGGTATTCAGCTGGTCAATATGGGTACACAGAAGGCAAAATTGCGGACTTAATGCAGGCAAAGATCTCTCACATCGAATTGTACAGATTTGAATGGCAGTCTTAGGGCTGTGTGCAGGTTCCACGGCCTTAAACAAAGTGGACTTTGGTAGAAGCAAAGGGGCTAAAAATGGGAACTTATTTATAAATTTAGTGGAAGTCCCCAGGATAGAATTTGAAACATGTACACCGGTTGAGGGTTCGATACCAAGCGACAGGCAGAAAGAGAGGCCTGTCCTGTTCACAGGGTTGAGCATTTACTTTGTAAAATGTGCATAAAAAAGGAACCAGACCTAGCAAAGAAAAAAAGGAGTGGAGATTTTTTTTTTGCTTAAGCATGTTTATAAGACCATTATGGAAGACATTTCCTTACGTAAGCATGTGGTTGACATGGCACTGTCCGTCTAACACGGGGTTCACTCGATTATGTACGTCAAAAATTCCGCCAAATAATTGAAAATGAATTTATCTATCTTGCTCGAGTTTAAAATCGATTGTCACAGTGTACAGCGATAGTGCGAGAACATAACAGAACAGTTGACAATCTCCGTCCTCCTGCACCCATGCAAAATGTCTACCTGAGTAATGAGTCTGCAGTCTGCACAGCGCTGTCGATCAACTGCGCGCAACGTAATGCAGAGCTATATAACTTAAACCTAATATCTGAAAACTCTAACGGAGGAACTCAGTAGACCCATACAGGCTGGCTGATGCCCCATCCTCATCGATATGACCACACATCCAAATTTCAAATTTTCTTTCAGACTCTTTTAGTCGGGGCCGGGATAGCTCAGTCGGTATAGTAACTCGCTACGGGCTGGACGGTCCGGGGATCCAATTCCAGTGGCGGTGAGATTTTCCGCACCCGTCCAGACCGGCTCTGGGGCCCACCCAGCCTCCTCTTCAATGGATACCCGGTCTTTCCCGGAGGTAAAGGGGCCGAGCCGTGGCGTTGACCACCCACCCTCTCTAGCGCCGAGGTTAGGGAAAGAGGAGAGCTATAACTCTACTCCCCCTGTGGGTCTTCGTGCCCTGTTTTAGGGTGACCTTTACCTTTACCTTCATCTTTAGACTCTTTTAGAGGCCACAGAAGTTAAATTTAAATAAATCACGGCACTGAGTGCGTCACGAATCACGAGCTAAAGGTCACGTTCTGTTTTCTAGGCTGAAACTCCGTTCTTCAACATACATCATTGCGAAATTCTGAGGTGCGAATAACAGAAGCTTATGCACAATTCGATTTTAGATGTAGGCTAACAACTTTTAGAAATCCAGTTGCGATAACGCGGAGTCCTTATATTCAGAAAATGGTTTTACAGCAATGAGAACTGACAAACTGGTCGTAGGATGACATACGTATAGCGGGACACAAGTTGCGCGATGAAATGTGCAATGAATGCACAAACATGTTGTTAAGCATCTGCTAAACTGGAATGGTTCAATCCTTCTGAACCTTACATGCACCCTACCGAGAGCGAATACGCGAACTTGTGACAGACAAATTGTGGAGTGACAGACAGACACTAGCTACTTTAACAAATCGTGAGAACATTCAAGGTCAGAGGCACATCAATCAGAATTGCACTGAAGACCTTAATAACAGCTACGTTCTGGACCCCCCCCTCCCGCCCGGCCATAAAAAAAAGGGAAATGCTAAAATATCCAGAAGCGAAATGTTGCCAACTTTATATACTTCAAAACGTCGGCGGCCAACGGGCCAATAAGTGATCTTTGTTTAAAGTTTTGAAGTTTCATTTTAATGTACGTGTATAACAGCTACTTTGCATTCAGTCGGTAATAGACAGGTGTCTGATGTCATTATGTGACCGCTACGCTAAGCTGCAATGTTGTCGTGTCCTACGTCACCGGATGACATCTCAGCGAAAGTAGAACTCCACGCATCTTAAGCTCGGCGCACTTTTGTGGACTTAAATGTTTAGCTTCACGCACCCGGCCGCTGTACCCCAGAGAAGAGACCCCCGTGCTGACTGACTGGGACAATAATTTGTGTCTGAGGACAATCTGGAGAAACTGAAGGAGAGAAAACCAGTTGCCCCTGCAGGGAAATAAACTACGATCCCTCGGGGTCGCAGTTCGCAGCCAGCCACTACAGCTTAACTGCCTGAAGAAAGCGTTGCATTGTGGCCCCTTACAGCTATGCCACTTGTGCTACACACACGGAATCGCAGGCGACCGCCCACAGGCGCGAGCAAATTGGCCTATGTATCGTAGCGTCGAAACGACACGCGTCTTCAAAACAGGCGCAAGTTTCTTAACTGATAACAGAAATAATAAGAAGTAAGTTCGTGTTGATGTGTCCCCCTACCCCCCTTACCCCTCCCCCTCCCCCTGCGATTACTCGGACTGCAAGCAACAAACAAACACAAGCCTGAACTGAGAATAACGGAGAAGAAGTGCTGGTGAGAAGCTTTGGATCTGAGAGAGCGGATGTGACTGGAGAAAAGTGCGTAATGAGGAGATTTATGACTTAATCTCTTCTCAAATATTTATCAGGGCGATAAGAGTTGCGACGCATATAGCACGAATATACGAAGAGAAACGCATACAAAATTGCAAGCACGAAATTTGATGGGAAGAGACCAACTGACAGACCTACAGGTTTTAAGGGACAGTGTAAACCACGAAGGCGTATGGGGGAACAGATGTATATCCCCACTCATTCTTTACCTCCGCGCCAGATGGAGGTGCATACTCCGCCCCACGCTCCCGCCGCTTTACCCCTAAGCAAAGCGCCTCTGTTACCATTTCGAAAGAAGACTCTCTGGGCTGCAGCGCTGGTCTGCATTTTGCGACAAAACAAACATCTCCAGCCCCTGCCGGCAATTATACGATACCTCGGTTGTCCGGACCGAAGGTTAGTCACTGTATAGTCTGCCGACTGTGGAAAGGATAGTTACTGTAGTGTCTACCGACTGTGGGAAGGATAGTCATTGTAGGGTCTGCCGATTGTGGGAAGGATAGTCACTGTAGGGTCTGCCGACTGTGGGAAGGATAGTCACTGTAGGGTCTGCCGACTGTGGGAAGGATAGTCACTGTAGGGTCTGCCGACTGTGGGAAGGATAGTCACTGT
>Ga0123354_10015390_pt1 | contig 11941 bp, 8 predicted proteins | sample TergutLab28metaG_2_FD_97872 | JGI IMG/M metagenome (GOLD analysis project Ga0123354, IMG submission 97872) | Labiotermes labralis P4 segment gut microbial communities from Petit-Saut dam, French Guiana - Lab288 P4 | ecosystem: Host-associated > Arthropoda: Insects > Digestive system > Gut ... | reverse complement strand
TGAATATTTTAAACATGGTATATACTCTCCGTTTCTTTCTCTTCAAAATGCAGTTTGTTTCATAATTCTAACGTATTTGGTTCCTGTATTATTCACATTTTATACACAGGGTGTGCTAAAATTCAAACAAAAAATAATTCCTTCGCCCGAAGGTTAAACATCCTTTTTAGATATTGTTGTGTTATTGACTGATACCCACACCTATTGTCTCAAAGTCGTCTGTGACCAGTAACAAGTGCACATGCGGGGGATCGGTTCATCGTCGAATTATAATAGGTTCAGCGTGGTTCGAGGGGGAAACCTGTATTATTTGTAGTGATTAGGTTACGGGCTGGATGATTCGGGGCTCGAATCCAGGCATGGAGAAAATTATTTTTTTCCAAGTTGTCCAGAGTTGTATTGCGGCCCACGTAAATTCCTATGTAAAGGTTACCGGATCCTTTGTCGAAGGTAGAGTGGCAGGGCCGTGATGTTATATTGACCACACACCTACTTGCGATGTGAAGGTTAAGAATGAGTGGAGCTGTGCCTTTATTGGACGTTAGACAACAGTTGTTCAGAAATGTTGTGCTGACGTTTGTGTCCGGCTGTATCAGGAGGCGAGTGTAGGCTGCTGAATTAGTGGGGCAGAATATCTGGTGGACATCTTGACTGATACTGAATGTATGTTAAATAACACAATAAATGTGGAGAGAATACATTATTTCTTGAAAGAACTTCCTTGTCTAGTACTTCGTAAAGAAAAAGGCTCTCGCTGCGGTTTCCTTTACTCATCAAGAAGAAGAAACAACAATGTAATACTTATTTTTAAACTCACGGTTCCGTGCATCGTAATTCAATGTTAATAAAAATCCAAACAGATGCAACAATACGCAGATATTTATTTACTGCAAAGTCACTCCAACGTGGCCTGCAGGCCACGTTGGAGGGAAGTAGCTGTACCAGTATTATGACCTGTACCGGAGGTTGCGGTTACAGTTTTTAGTACTCCTGATGATGGGTGCTGTGACAACTGAAGCATGTAGAGTGACTTTGCAGTAAATAAATATCTGCATATTGTTGCATCTGGTTCGATTTTTATTAACAAAATGTAATGCGTTGCTACGTAGTTGTGCATCCTGCAGGTGGCGGTTCCAGGATTGAGTTGCAGCGGTGTTCAAACTGAGACTGACAGAGTGAAATGCTACGAACACTTTAATTATCAGTTTAAATTCCAGCAGAATTAATATACGTCACTGGATTGACGCTGCTTTTACCGAGGTCAGAACTTAATATTTTCTGCCTCAAATAAAGAAAGACTGCTACCACATCAATGGCAAAAACCTATAATTGGGCCTCATTAGAGACGTGCAGACAGACAGACAGACAGGACTGCATTAACCCAGACGAAAAACTCCAAAGGCTCTCTTATCTGAATTTTCATCGAAGTTTTATGAAATAATTGGTGCATGTCGTGCCGATTCTGTCTCAGTAGTTTGGCACTGATAACATCTTTTAAGTTGGACAGCGAATGCAAAAGGAACGGCAGTATTACTGGAATGATAAATTGGCACGTCCGGTGTGCTAATCAGGAGAGGAATTGTGACTGAAATTTGACATCACATTTAGTCACAAACACTGCAATGTGAATGCATGACAGGTCAGTAGCTGATATTTTTAAGTGAGTGTCTATCGTTGGCACTAGTTCTCTAATCTCCCATTTGTTTGGTGCGTTTCTAATTGGCAATGAGCGGCAGAACACAAAACATTTATCCAGTAGCTTGTAATTTTCTAACATAGTGCCGAAGTAAGTTTAAGCAAGAAGATCAAGTTGGGCTTACGTGTTGATGACGTCAGGTAGTTTTGTAATAGTAAATACAACGAATCATAGTGAAGGCGCTCGTTTAGAGACTAACAGAACTGGTAGAGGAACATATGAGGTGCTCTCAGGGGTAGCTCAAAACTTTATAGTCAAGAGGAATGTGACGCATTGTGTGCTGGTTGCAGTACTGGGACTGAAACAAATAGCTTGTGTGAGTGTGCCTTAACAATAGATATACAGTAATTAGCCTATGTGAGTGTGTCTTAACAATAGACATACAGTAATTAGCCTATGTGAGTGTGCCTTAACAATAGACATACAGTAATTAGCCTATGTGAGAGTGCCTTAAAAATAGACATACAGTAATTAGCCTGTGTGAGTGTGCCGTAAGAGTAGACATACAGTAATTAGCCTATGTGAGTGTGCCGTAACAGTAAATATACAGTAATTAGCCTATGTGAGTGTGCCTTAACAATAGACATACAGTAATTAGTCTATGTGAGTGTGTCTTAAAAATAGACATACGGTAATTAGCCTGTGTGAGTGTGCCGTAACAGTAGACATACAGTAATTAGCCTATGTGAGTGTGCCTTAAAAATAGACATACGGTAATTAGCCTGTGTGAGTGTGCCGTAACAGTAGACATACAGTAATTAGCCTATGTGAGTGTGCCTTAAAATAGACGTACAGTAATTAGCCTGTGTGAGTGTGCCTTAAAAATAGACATACAGTAATTAGCCTGTGTGAGTGTGCCGTAACAGTAGACATACAGTAATTAGCCCATGTGAGTGTGCCTTAAAAATAGACATACGGTAATTAGCCTGTGTGAGTGTGCCGTAAGAGTAGACATACAGTAATTATCCTGTGTGAGTGTGCCGTAACAGTAAACATACAGTAATTAGCCTATGTGAGTGTTTCTTAACAATAGACATACAATAATTAGCCTATGTGAGAGTGCCTTAACGGTAGACATACAGTAATTAGCCTGTGTGAGTGTGCCGTAATAGTAAACATACAGTAATTAGCCTATGTGAGTGTGCCTTAAAAATAGACATACAGTAATTAGCCTATGTGAGAGTGCCTTAACGGTAGACATACAGTAATTAGCCTATGTGAGTGTGCCTTAACGGTAGACATACAATAATTAGCCTGTGTGAGTGTGCCGTAACTGTAGACATACAGTAATTAGCCTGTGTGAGTGTGCCGTAACAGTAAACATACAGTAATTAGCCTATGTGAGTGTGCCGTAACAGTAGACATACAGTAATTAGCCTGTGTGAGTGTGCCGTAACAGTAAACATACAGTAATTAGCCTATGTGAGTGTGCTTTAACAATAGACATACAGTAATTAGCCTGTGTGAGTGTGCCTTCATCTTCATCCCAGAAGATCTGCATCCTCAGCTACATTGCTGTGACAGCCTCTAATCCCTCACAATGCTTGAACTTCAATACACATTCATAAAATGTATATAAATGTCTTCCTGTAGCATAGTGCTGCATTCTGACGGCTTGTCATGTGCTTGTTCTCTAGGCTTTTGACTATTATTGCCATCCTTCCCTGCATTAATTAAATTTGTTTATCTTTATACCATTTTCTCTTCAAATGAAATTGGTACCTTTACCACCAACGAGCTGAAGCTAAAACGGTGACTGCAACTGTCGTCCTGTCAACTTTTTTCTGGACCTAAGCCAATGCGGTAAAACTTGTGTCGTGTCAGATAATTGCGGACAGAAAATATTTCAGAAAACGTTGGCTCTATCATTAGGGACCTAACTGTAAGCTGCATTTCAGCATCCTTCATTTGGTCTATTTAATTCCAGGTGCTTACATAATTCTTTGAACACATTGTGCAGCACTTCTATACCGACTGATTGTTATGCTTCCTTGAACACTATAAATAGCTGACTTGCTCTTCCATTGTGCTCTCACTTTCTCTCCAATATTCGTTTTCATTAACAAGTAATTAATATTGATTGATATTGCAGTGTTGCATGCTGTGCAGCTGCCACAATATCACGTGACCAGAGCTTTTTGAAGCTCATCCGAACGTGAACACCAAGTCACAGCGCAAGTTCAGGACGGAGTTTTTAAGCCGTTAGATAACACTGTGAAGTGCGAAGCTACTGTTCAGCCTCCACTTTCAGTGGTTGTCCTTGTGTTCCTGTTCCTGAAAGTTACACGGTTCTCTTTTCTCTATGTATTACTGCAGTTATGTTCTGAATATCTCTTTCTCGGAAGTTGTAGATTTCTTGTGATAGTATGGAATATTTGTGCTAATATTGTGGGATTCTGGGACTGACACCTTGTAGTGTTTAGCAAAATGATATTTATGGGTTCTGACAAATTTCAACCTCACTTCTAATATTCTACTCTCATTAACCAGATATTTGGTCGTTGTTGATTTAGTAGTTGTGTGTAGTTCATAAAGCCGTCATGTCAATTTGGACAGTAGTGGCCCCTTTTCTAAAGAAATATGTGTCAGGTGAAGGAGACGTGTCGAATGTTGTCTTCTTTGTGATAAACTTTTGTGTGGCTATTTTACAGCTGTGGTAACTTTGACGAGTGTAAATTCAGAGCAGCAAGAGAATTATTAGTTAATTTACAGGTGATACCGGCGGTGTATAACCTGTGTTGAAATATTCTGGCAAGTTTACAAACTTTTGTATATTCAAATTTTACGAGATTTGGTAAGAAATGTACAGAACAGCTAAGTGGTGAGCCGGGAACAGCAAAGTGTGCTGTTTAACTGACACCACTGCATTTGCTTTTATTCTAATGGCACGGCAAATTACTTAAACAGTTTGAAGCTCCGTGTGTCTTTATCCTTGTTACCACAGACACTACATAATCTCAGCAATGACAGATGCATTAAGTAGCAAAATTCTGTCTTCCCACATAGAGAAAATGTTGGGGCTTTATGGGTGGCGATGAAAATTCTTTAAATAAGCATTCTTGCTGCGAAATATTTGTAGGTTGTGGTTTGAAGCTCTGCCATTTTGAGGGTAAGTGTGTGTTCTGTGTCGTTGCGTAAGAACTAATGTGCAATTATGGAGCAAGGTGGCACTTCACAGCAGCTCCGTTCATTCATTCTAACATCTTGTTATGTCTATATATACTTTGGGAATGTGTTAGAACTTCAACATTATAGAGAGCACAAGCCCTGCGGCTTGCTAGCAGTCCGTATTGGAATGCCTGACTGCTGCTCTGTGCTTCGCATTGCAGAGTGTGAGCAGCTTTTGAGGTCGAGAAAAGGCGAATCACTACTACATTTTTACAACCTCATTTAATTGAGAAAATTAATTACGAATATAGCCTAACCAGAAAATTAATATGTTTACTTTTTCAGAATTTATTATATATTAGGCACATTTTTTAAATCTTGCCTCAAAGAATAGGATATCTTATTTTTCCTGGAGCTAAATCTGCACTACGCGATTCACTCTTATGGCTTTCATAGGCATAATGTTATACTTGTAATGTTTATGAATTGTGTTTCGTTACTCGGCGGAAAACCTGGTGTTCTGACTCAAAGTGTTGTTCCTTCAAGAAAATCCAAGTAGCCTATTTACAGCACTGCACTATGTGACGACCTGCACGCGGCAGAACTTAATGTGCTGCAGGTCTGAGCGTCACGCTAATATTTAGCATGACGCTCGATTAATGTCCTTTTAAATACCAAGCCATGTTCTTTTCTTATTTAACCCTCACTGATCGAAAGCAAACTGATTATACAAAATGTCGCCGAAATCCGTTCATTCAGCAGTTTCTGGAAGAACAAAAGAGGAATGTGTATTGGAAAATTGTACGTAGTCAAACACAACTGTGTCACATGAGGTGTATTTAATGACTATATAATGGACAACTGCATGTTTCGGCCCATACTGGCCATCTTCAGGTTGTCTTAGGGGAACTTAAGATCTTACTATAAGCATGCGCGCGCACGTGGTGTAGAGATCTCTACATACGTGGGTTGTGAGGGGCTCCAGCCCCCCCACAACGCAGCATAATTAAGGAGAAGGACGATGAACAGGCCTCCGCACGACTACAGAACTTCATACCTGCCGAGCACACCCCTACAATAGCTTTATTTTTCTGTATCTGTTTTTGTTTTGTGTTGTTTTTATTAGATTCCTGTTTTGTTTTTTGTTTTTGCTAATAAGGCCCGTATGTAGAGATCTCTACACCACGTGCGCGCGCATGCTTATAGTAAGATCTTAAGTTCCCCTAAGACAGCCTGAAGATGGCCAGTACAGGCCGAAACATGTAGTTGTCCATTATATAGCCATTAAATACACCTCATATGACACAGTTGTGTTTGACTACATACAATTTTCCAAGTTTCACACACACACAACGGGGATGACACACTTCCTAGATTGTGTATTTATTGTTCCACAAAATGTAACCATTTTTACAATTAAATGTAGTTATTATCACAATAAAAATATATTTATTTTTGTTGTGAAGATATAATTAGTAAAATAGCAGCGCGTTTATTGTACTTTATTGTTACATTACAGTCACAATGTTTATTGTTACGTTATATACATTACGTTTATATATTCATTAACTTTATTTTTCCCTAAAGAAACCTCAAATTCACGTTAATGTATCTTTTACTGGCGTCTCTGTAATTATATTAACTATATTCCTGACGTTTCGGGTGACTTTATGTTACCCTTCTTCAAGGTGAAGTGACAGGTCGCCATGTAAAAAAGATTAGATAGTCCTGTCGTCTGCACGATAGGACATTGCATAGCATGTGGCAATATCTGCAAGCTACTAGTCATACAGCCGTTCTTTAGGTGTGTTTTGGCACCAACGCTTATTTCAGTCCAGTTCCGTGCCGTCACAGAAGCATTACTCTATTATTTGCATATAAATGCTCTGTGTTTTTGTACAATGTCCGTTTTAAAGCATGTGTCCTAGATTTCGACATCAGGGCCTTGCCAATAAAAGCCACTCGTATTATCGCCCGTGTGTCTCGCTAATTATTTCTTATCCAGCCTTCAAAACGAAAGTTCCTTTCTCCTCTGTAGCAAGACTAAGCATCAAAATTTTTTTTCCAAAACGCGTGTTTTGCTGATAATGCCCAGTGCAGACTGTTTCACATTAAGTTGTTACTTTGTTCTAGAAACCACAAGAGAGCTGTGTTTGTACAAAACATGGAGTTTCTTAACCTAGAGGCTGGTTTTCTATCATTACAACAAGTTCTTGAAATAACATGAAAGTTTTCATAGTTCGTTCTTCCGAGCCACGTAAATTAAGTTTTATATCCCAGAGGATCGCAGAACCGTAATGTGACGCAATTCAACTTTCTGGCCGAACATCTAAATGGAATGGAAAAACAAAGACTTGGGAGATTGCCTTACTTTAGTGTATAAACCTCTTCACTTGCATTTTATAAAGCAAACCGACCTACACTCTGTTCAAAATAAAAGTGTGACAAAGCGGGATCCTTTAAAACAATATTTTTTGCAAGGAAGTAACTGAGGATTTAGAAGTGCTATTTGGGGGTTGTGGGGGTTGAGGGGTGGCTGGAGGGGAAGTATCCATTATAGAACAGCGAGGAGAAAGCAATTGACATGTCTCTATAAAGTGCGGAGACTCGGAGATAAAGAGAAGTACTTTTGAACAGGAACTGAGTAAATGTAAATGAAGAGATTGCTTTAAAGGACCTGGCAGAGTGCAGACAGATTAAAGAATTAGATATTTTACGAAGATGCTTATAGAACTTTCAGACGCAAGTGGGACACTGCAAGAGGAAAAATTGTGAGCGACAAACAGGGACACAAACAGCTGTGACAAGTCGCAAATGACAGTAAGCAGGCAGCAGACAGTGCACGGACGGACTGTCAGCCTGTAAATTTAAACACGCAGAGCTGGCTGAGAGAGTCTATTGTTGGCGGCGCTACATACGACGTTTGTACTTTGCTGTGTTTACGTTTATGTTGACTTAGGTCATAAATAGTTCCGTTCTCTTCAGTTTATCAAGCCAACCTTACATGCTCCATTCTCAGTGTCCATGCGGTATGAATCGTGGGTATGTGGTCGCTCACTAGCTGAAATTGTGGGTTCGAATCCCTCCGGAATTATGGATGTCTCTCTCTTATGAGTGCTCTGTGTTGTCAGGTAGAGGTCTCTGCGACGAGCTGATCACTCGTACAGAGGAGTCCTACTGACTGTGGTGCGTCTTTGTGTGTGGTCTAGAAACCTCAAGGATGAGGACGCCATAGCCCGCGTTGGGCCGCAGCCCCACATGAATAAAAACCCTTACATGCACCGAAATGTGACCACAATACGTACACAATATCCTGAACATTTCGGCACGTCTTGAGTTTCATTCTAATGCTAATTGCGTCAGAGAACCGGCAGGAACCAGGGAATGTAGAAATTCCATTGGCACAGTATATTATAAAACTGCTCAATAATGTTCAGTTTCATATTGTTTGCACAAAATAGTAAATATTCGGTCAATAATTTTGGCGATCGTTGTCGGACTTACATAAGACCCACTAGATACTGCTATAGTTCTGGCCTGCCAATTGAAAGTGACCCTTAGTCACTAGTTTTATCTTCTTTCTATGCCGTGTTGAATAAGAATGTAATAATTGATTGTGTTTTAAATTCGGTTCGCATCGAAACTGTTAGTGAAGAGGTCTGGAGCGGACGTTAGGGTCTGGATGACGTAACGCACCGCAGTTGGGCTGTACATTGGACACGTCCCTTAATGTGAGCGGTGCTCTCCGTCCATTTTATTCTATCCTTTACAAGAAAGTTTACATTTATTGCGTATAATTTATTAGTGGCAGGCGTACGAATGTATTCGAAAGTAATCAATGCATAATTTAAGTGCTAACCACCAGAGTTTGCAGCAGAATGAAGCTAACTGTTAAAGCAAAGTGTACCTTAAATATACATCATAAAGAGAACGATTCACAAAGCAATGCTGGTGGAACGATTTAGCCGTTCTTCAGACCTTTGATGAATTAGCCACGTCTTCGGTCTGCGTTCTGCCGTCTCTTTCAAGTCAACGGCACGTGGCCGTTCCTCCGGTTATCACGCACGTCAAAGCCCGACTTCAATCTTCGTTACAACTCCGCATCGGACGCAGAGACTTCAGTAATTTCCGAGCCAGCCGCCATCCATCTAGCTTACAGTGTCGTCCTTCTGGCCAGGACTTGTTTGCTGATTCTCCTGACTTCCAAATGTAACCTCACTTGAGGGAAAATGAAGCTGTATCCTTTAGTGAGTGTTTCTCGACTTTCGAAGGAGGCTATTACCTTCGAGAAATCGATAAACACTCACACGGTGACAAAAGGCTATATCCGGGAATACCCAAAGCTTCACCAAAAAGACTGTTCCAACTTCAAATATCGCTGTTTGGATTTATATTCTACAATTTACAGATCATCTGAAAACGACCAGAAAATATGTGTGAATCAATAAATGCGGCTTGTAGGGATGAAATAAGCTTTTTTGTAAATAGTGTACTTCGTTTATCTACTTTTTTATTAGACTAATATGCATTTTTCCTTATTATTATTATTATTATTTAGCAGGTTTTTCAACGTTTCTACATTTTCCTCCGCCCACTTGACAATTATCTTATCTTCTTCTTCCATTTGTCTCTGTCATTCCAGTCTCCTTCCATTAATCCCTTTTCCCCCCAACAGTCCTCTAATCCCTTCCGCCCAGGTAGCTTTAGGTCTTCCTCGTTTTCTTCATCCTGGTGGGCTTCATTTCATAACTTCTTTTGGTAGTCTTCCCTCTTCCATTCTCAGAACATGTCCATACCATTTTAGTTGCTTTGTCTTAATATCGTCTAAAAGAGACCTTGTTACATTCATTTATTCATAATGGAAAAATACGGAGAATTATAAGTAATATGAGATATCAAAACTTTGTGATTTTGTACAATGGGTAAAATATTGTGACTGTAAGCACAAAGAGGAAATGCAAATATATAAAGCAGTAGGCGCTAAACTGTGCTCACAGTTATCACTGCGCTGTAATGCATTCTGCGGGTAAAATAAGGAGTTAGAGTGCAGTTCATTGGACTGGAAGTACGTCAGAGAATTCTACAGAACATCTTGATCACTGGATGAGTGTGGGTTGGAACAGGAGCGCCATGTGCTGTGTTAATGAACACGACCTGCGTCAGCGGCGTAATAAAGGTCATTATACTTTACTGCACCATGTTTCAAACGTTGTAATTCATTTAAGTTCTACAGTATTCTTTTCTTAACATCTGCTACTGCTTTGGGCAATGAAACCGGCTTTACATTTACGCTTATTGAAACTTAATTTTCCCTTGTTAATTGACTGCTATCTAATTGTCCGGTTCTGCAGATATCAAGCTCCGAATACTTGTGTGTCACAGAGTCACAATGTCACAGTGTCACAGTGTCACAGTATCACAATTTCACAGTGTCACAGTGTCACAGTGTCACAGTGTCACAATGTCACAGTGTCACAGTTTCACAATGTCACAGTGTCACAATGTCAGAGTGTCACAGTGTCACAATGTCACAATGTCACAGTGTCACAATGTCACAGTGTCACAATGTCACAGTGTCACAGTGTCACAATGTCACAGTGTCACAGTGTCACAATGTCACAGTGTCACAATGTCAGAGTGTCAGAGTGTCACAGTGTCACAATGTCACAGTGTCACAATGTCACAGTGTCACAATGTCACAGTGTCACAATGTCACAGTGTCACAATGTCACAGTGTCACAATGTCACAGTGTCACAGTCTAACCAGCTGGCATGGCAGAAATTAACAAGACACTGAAATAATGAATGCTGACGCCATTTTTATGACAGGTCAACAGTCAAGTTATCCCCTAGGCTCATATTTATATCAGAACATAAATTGGGTTACGTTCCATTCCATCCCATCCCCTCTCTACTTCAGCCTCTCCCTCTCCCTCAATGCACGCAACACGCATACAGACATACGCCGCACACGCACACGCACACACTCACGCGTGTACCACGACTGCATAATTTTACGCTTTAATTTGTGTTTTGAGCTTATTTTCTGAGCCTAGGAAAATGTAAAGACGAGATAAATTGTTTATCTCAGTATTTAACCAACATGATGCACAAACTTTGTTTCACAATATGTTTTATTTTATGCCTCTACATGTTTCGAGCACATGTGCCCATCATCAGGAGGCCAAAACTGCATTACACAGCCTCTGGTATCATCACACCTATAGGTGTGATGATACCAGAGCGCATGTGCTCGAAACATGTAGAGGCATGAAATAAAACTTATTGTGAAACAAATCTTGTGCATCAAGTTAGTTAAATACTGAGAGAAATATACTGAGATGCACGGTCAGCGAAACGTCATAAGAGATAAATTGTGTCTGAGTAAAAGCAATTAAGACCGAGAGTCCAACTTTCTGGCTTGTGATGTGTCAGTAACACTAACTGGTTAATGGGCTAAACTAGTTAGTGTATTGGGGCACAAAATAGGCGAAAGAGGTAGAGTGTTGAAGCATCCTTGTTTATGGTGTTTGGATTTGGCAGAGGATAATGTAGAATGTAACTTATGAAGAGCTTAATATCTCTTACGTACACGTAATAAAATTACGGTAGATACAGAAAGGGTAGCTTAACCCCCTACGGGAGACTTCTGACTCGGATCGGAAGATACCTCTAAAATGGTTATGAAGCAGGATGAAAGCGATGACATCGCAAGGCTTGTGTGAAGAGCAGATTATACATATCTTCAAAGCAATCTGTCACAAATCCATCAAAAGCAACTACTGCTGTTTTTTACTCAAGCTTCACCACATGTTTCGATCTACACAGACCGCCGTCAGACCACCATTTCAAAAATTTTCAAAATAAGGCAAAAAGTACAGTGCGGGTATAATTCAAACTGTGGGACCGCACAGGTGGTACAGCAGTTGTTACAGTGTACTGCTGTATGCACATTTGGTGCAGCAGTTGTTACAGTGTACTGCTGTATGAACATTTGGTGCAGCAGTTGTTACAGTGTACGGCTGTATGCACAGGTGGTGCAGCAGTTGTTACAGTGTACTGCTGTATGCACAGGTGGTGCAGCAGTTGTTACAGTGTACTGCTGTATGCACAGGTGGTGCAGCAGTTGTTACAGTG
>Ga0123354_10015385_pt1 | contig 11943 bp, 4 predicted proteins | sample TergutLab28metaG_2_FD_97872 | JGI IMG/M metagenome (GOLD analysis project Ga0123354, IMG submission 97872) | Labiotermes labralis P4 segment gut microbial communities from Petit-Saut dam, French Guiana - Lab288 P4 | ecosystem: Host-associated > Arthropoda: Insects > Digestive system > Gut ... | reverse complement strand
TAGAAAAGTCGCAGGCTCCTGACGATGGATGTATTAATGTCCGAAACATGTTGAGCATAGAAGAAGTGAAATAAAACTTAATAACTAGTGACATCAAGTTGGTCTCTTATTCTTCAACTATCACAATGATGTACAGTCCAATGTACATAAACACAACGTGTTTGCTTCCCTAAAGAAATACAACAGTGTGTTTATTAATAGAGTGTGTGTGTGTCTGACCACCTATAAGTGTTATTTATTAAGACTCACGAATATCTGATGGTATAACAGTTTTGTAACTGAAAATTATGTCTATGTGTTCAAATGATCTACTAACGAATACAATAGTATGAGTGATACTGTCTTCTACAACAACCATTTTTTAAAGTCATTAAGTAAGCTGTTTATAATCAGGTTATAAGTTAGGATTACTGAACTTGACATCGGCTTCACTGCCTGAAATTTTGCGTTACTTTACTCAGACACTCCAGAAATTTTAGGCGTCTTGTATAAATTCAGTCCGATACAATATTTTTTTAGCAGAATTTTTCAATACGCGTGCATAATTGCCTGGGGCGCGACACAGGCTAGCCCACAAGATTTGGTAGAGTTGTCGTATACTACCGTCATACAACTGATAGGTAAGACGGCATTTCATTTTAAGGTGTAAAATCATACTTAATAACAGTAATACGGTAAGTTAAGATTATAAGAAAATATTTGTTCTATAGAGAAATGTCGAAATAACAGGAAACTGGGTTCACCAGTGTCAAACAACATTGTTATAAAGCATCAAAGGCAATAACTGTCACCCAAAACTCGAACTGGCTGACGCAATTGTCGTCCTCAGTGAGCTGCACGTGATTGCTCCATGATTTTAATGCACAGAATTCTCCAGAGGCCCCCAGTTCAATGAACTATCACGTGAAAACCGACGCCCTGAATTGGTCCTATAAGAAGGCCGGTCAAGGCATATTCGGGGGATTTAAATCTACACCACTTGCCGCCAGGAACTCTGTCGCTCGCTACTGGAATCGACATTTCTCTATCATTTAACATTGTACTTCAAGTATTTGTTTAGAACAACTGTAGCCGTCACATCTTCAATTAATAAGTCAGCAATATCCACACATCACCTCGAGTTGCTGGGAACTTGAATTTTAATTCTTAATTATTTCGATGTACTCAACGACTTCCTTCTCAGTCGACGTTCTACAATCCCAACCCATCATCAATTTGGGATACAACAGAGTGACATTAAGTAACCTAAGGATAGATAAAATATGGCACAAAGGACACAGTGTGTCCAAAATATGTACACTACACAAACTAGTTTTCAGGTGATTAAAGCAAATGTCCATGTACAAACACACATTTTGTCTCCAAAATCATAAGATCCCGATGCTGGTATACACCGTTTTGAGCTTTTTTGATGGGTATATAAATTTTTATGGTCTCTTTTTTTCACAACTTTTTGTCCCGGATATCTCAGTCGGTATAGCGAATCGCTACGGACTGGACGGTCCGAGGATCGAATCCCGGTTGGGGCGAGATTTTCCGCACCTGTCCAGACGTGGGACCCACCCAGTCTCTTATATAAAGGTTACCTGATCTTTCCCGGGGGTAAAGCGGCCGGGGCGTGGCTTTGACCCCACATCCACATCTAGCGCTGAGGTTAAAGAAAGAGTAGAGATATACCTCTATTCCTCTACTGGGCCTTCCTGAACTGTTATAGGGTGAAAGCTACCTTTACGTACATTTCATGTGTCTCACGCAGGATCTCTTTTCAAGATTTGTCCCAACATATATTTTCGCATTCTTTTGTGGCGAAATATTTCTTAATTAAGCGTAAAAGTCTCCCATTTCTCATTAATTCACGTTAGAGTCACTGCAAGGATACAGACATATCAGTTACTTAGGAAATATTGTAACCTTACTGGCTGGTCAGAGCACATGTCTATTCTTTTATCCGACTATGAGAGCCATATTATGAAACTTTTCGTGCACATTTATTACTCCTTTGTTGCTTTGACTACAAACGGCTCTGATATTAAAGTTTTTTCTCTATCCGTTTTTAGGCAGCTGCAGGTCGTCCTTTCATATCATCTCAAACATAATGTGTGTCTTTTGCAACACGCCCAGACAAGTGAATGCGTCTGAAGGTTGGAAGACAAGGAGACATCCTCTTGCACTTGTCCCTTGTGAGTAGCTTAAAATTATTGCATGCATTTTGGAATGTAATCAGGTACTGAAGACAAGACAGGCTCTGAAATAAGGGGACTTTGTAGCCTCTTAATTCAACAAGTTACGAGAGAGGAAGTGGGTCCGATATTATTGGATCATATCGAATAATACATAACAAACTGCTCAGTGAACCGTACAGGATCGCCACTCTAAATAGAGGGTTATTCGAAATGATTGTCGGGGTTTTAACAACTTGTCATACACAATATCCTTGAGATAGCAGTATATGTGTTTTGATATTTAATAGAACAACACTCCAAGGTTTTGTTACATACCTTACAGGTGCTCTATATGTGCACCCTTTGTGATTCTACAAACATTAACACCATAATCGAGTTCGTTCCAAAGTGTTTGTAGAATGTCTGCGGTGATGATTTCAATGGCGGTTCTAATTCGTACCTTCTCTTCAGGGATACTTTCGGGAAGAGGCGGAACATAAACTTGATCCTTGACGTAACCCCATAGAAAGAAATCACATGGGATTGCATATGGAGAATGTGGTGGCACGTTGTTAAAACCCCGGCCATCATTTCGAATAACCTTTTATTGAAGGTACAAGAAACTGAGGTGATTTAACAGAGTATGTCTTACTAGATAGGATGTTTTAGGTGAATAAAAATTGATTTTTAGAAAAAAATTACTATTTTAGAAATGGGAAGTTAGATATAATAGTGAGTGTCCCGAAAATGTATCGCCTCAGAAGCTGTGTGTCTATGTGACTGAAGACTAGCGGTGTGAAACATTGAATCTGCCGCGGACAACTTAGATACGAGTAATTTGGTAACACAAACAAAAGGGGTTTTTAAAACTTCACTTATACAGGGCGTTTCGTAATATTCTTCATGATTACAAACATTTATCACAAGAAAACCAAAGGACCTACCTTAATGGAATTGTTCACAACCACAGGAAAACTGAAAAGGTTTTTTTTTTTGACAACGAGAAATGTTTGATGTGTGCACCAATGGTGACACGGCACACATCGATACGATATTCAAGTTCCTGCCACACACGCATCAACATGGTTGCATCGATAATCTTCACTGCTGCAATGATCCGTGCCTTTAGGTCAGCGAGGCCACGTGGCAATTTTGGGACGAATACTTTGCACGAAATGCACGTTTCACAGTAACCACAGACTTACTCGTGTGATATTCCAACACACAAAACGACTTCTCCCCCGGAGCGGCCATTTTCTCACTACGTACACTCGCATCGCCTAGCGGCAAAAATGTGAACTATGATGAAAAAAACTTACTGGGAAAAAAATTTCGGGCTGTTCCTTCTATCTGTACAGGTTTCGTAAATACGTGTAATACGGTTTTCCTATAATAAATTTTTGTAATCCTGGAGTACATTATGAAACGCCCTGTATTTTTAGAGTGACGGTTGGGACGTCATAATTTACTGAAATACCCAAAGGATAATTTCAAGGTAGAAATTAAGAGAAAGCTTACGGTTCGGCATTGATGGCAAATTCATCTGTATTTAATAATACTTTCTCTAAAACTGTTTTAATAAAAAAAAGACGACTTTAACAATTGACAGTGCTGCCTCCATTGGAGACCAAGAGAAGTACACGAAAATGTTAGCTTCCCCTGGCCTTTTGTGGTGGCAGTGTTGTCCGTTTCAATGTTCTGTTCTTATCCCCCGTGGTCATTTCTATGTGGCATTTTTCCTGTCCTGTTCGTCTGACGACGATTCTGTTGCTAATATTGAAGGGCGTCGACAGCGTAAAGAAAACGATAGATCGATAGCATCCAACGTTGTATATCGAGAAGAGCTTTAAAGTTTCAAATATATAAGTGAATCTCTTTTGATTAAATATTTTACTCTTTCTACATGCGTGTTTATTCTCACAGGTACAATTAGGAATATTATTTTGTTATACTGAACCCCCACGGACCACCTAGAAAAGGATAGAGGAGCACATGAAGAGTACTATTATCCTAGAATATTGCCGTGCTTCACATTATGCCACGGCACGCGGTGGTGCAGTTGGTTAAGACACTGTTCTACAAGTAGGATGGTCGTGGGTTCGATTCCAGATGGTGTCATTGGAAATTTTGATTGACATAATCCCTCCGGCCCAACTATGACCCTGGGAGTTGACTCAGCCTGTAACCGAAACGAGTACCAGGAATATTTCCTGGGGGTAAAGGTGGCTGATTCGTAAGACTGACAACCTTACCACCTTCACGTGCCGATTGTCTTGAAATCTGGGAGCCTCAAACTCCTGGATCTCTCAGGGCCTGTCCAGGCCTGTAATAGGATTGCTTCATGTTTTACACATTATATTATTTAAAGTAATTTTATGTGGTTTGATTGTGTTGGGCTTTTTTACTTTACGACTTATCTATAACTCATATATTTTGATAATACGGAGAAATGAATCTGAAGAGGTGTGAAAGGAAAGAGTCGAGGCCTAATTTAAGGTTAAACCCTGTCATCTGCCTGCTTGTGTTGAGTTAGATAACGGAAAGACTGGGAAATATTATTGTAACGTTTCTAAGTCGTGCTGGGTATTTAAACAGAAAGTAGTCGTCCACATTACCGGTTGAGCCAACATGTTCGTACCTTGTGTGAAATGCATATGGCGTAATGAATTATTGCGATAATTCAGAGGCTTCCTAACATTCACTACCAGTCGCTTTAGACTCGCAGCTGTTATTAATGGCCTTCTTGCGTCCCAGTGTACCTAGACGGGTTGATAAGTTTTGCCTCCACTGCAATATTTTTATTTACATTAGACATATCTGGATAAAACCGGTTCTGTGTAGTCGCATGGTATCTCTCTTCCATCATACTTCACCTTGAACACGCAGATGCTCACATTCCCCACCCATTGCACATCGAAATGGAAGAGTTTTCAGATGTTCGGTTCAAACAGCGTGCTGTTATTGAATTTTTAACCGTGGAGATAGTTCCTCCAATTGAAATTCACAGACGAATGCAAGCCGCGTATGGTGGTCAGTGTGTTGATGTGAGTACAGTAAGGCGCTGGGTGAGGTGAAGTGTGTTGATGTGAGTACAGTAAGACGCTGGGTGAGGTAAAGTGTGTTGATGTGAGGACAGTAAGGCGCTGGGTGAGGTGAAGTGTGTTGATGTGAGTACAGTAAGACTCTGGGTGAGGTGAAGTGTGTTGATGTGAGGATAGTAAGGGGCTGGGTGAGGTGAAGTGTGCTGATGTGAGTACAGTAAGACGCTGGGTAACGTGAAATCTGCAGTGAGGAAATGGTTTCAAAAACAAAACACTACTTTTTTTAAGGACGGACTTCAAAAACTAGTGCAGCGTTGGCGGAAGTGTATTGAAGTGCGTGCGGATTTTGTGGAAAAATAATTATGCAGCTTTAAAAATAACTGATGTAGGCATATTTCTTTTTTTATTTCATTAAAATATCTTTTCCCGTTCATTTTCTATTTAAGTGGAGGCAAAACTAATCAGTCCGCCCCTGTGAATATTACGGTGCGTGCGAACACCAAAGAGCCTATAACAAGAAGCAGTGATTGAAGTAAAGTAATTTAAAACGACAAATTTGAAATACAAAGCTTACAGTAACAATGAACTGCATAAAATCAAGAAGGAAGTCGTCAAAGAAAACAGGACAGTGTTGCACGAACACCAGGTAATGTTAACGGTGTTTCATAATACAGGGTTATTCAAAATGATTGTCGGGGTTTTAGAAACTTGTCATACACAATACACTTGAAATAGGAGTATATGTATTTTTTTTATTTAATAGAACAACACTCCGAGTTTTTGTTACAAACCTTACAGGTGCTCTATATGTGCACCCTTTGTGATTCTACAAACATCAACACGATAATCGAGTTCGTTCAAAACTGTTTGTAGCGTGTCAGCGGTGATGGTTTGAATGGTGGTTCTGATTCTTACCCTCAGTTCCGGGATACTTGCCGAAGAGGAGGGACATAAACCTCTAGATCCATCGGTGCAACTACATACTCCTGTCTCAAGTGTATTGTGTATGACAACTTGTTACAACTCCGACAATGATTTTGAATAACCCTGTATTTTTGGCTCCTCAATATGAATCTTGATGCATTACACTCTTCTGAAGCATAGGATTTTGAGTTAGTCCTCACGTTTTCGGAATATGTGTGCACCCATGAAATAACGTCCCTTCTAGAAACAAAAATATTTGCAAGGGCACGAAATGCTGTTAAACAGTTCTTGAGAATCTGAAATGTGCCATCCTCGTTGTGTGTATAAATAAATAGGTGCAGGTATTTTGTCAATAACACAACAAATATTTCTAATCATGTTTATTAGAAGATGATAACAACTACATGTTTCGGCCTATTCCGGCCATCATCAGGTTTTCATCTGAAAGAATATTAGTGTTTATAAATTTATGCAGTTATGTAACGACGGAGAGATCTTATCATCTGTGGTATTTATTACTGTCTGACCTTCCTTGATGTCTCATCAGCGTTAGACATCGAGGAAGGACAGACAATAAGCCGGAAACCCACATAGGACAGCTGCAACGATAGACACCTACGCGAGCTTTGCACCCCAAGCTAGCGCATACCCACATCACAGGACCCCCCCACAGCCACGTCTCTTAACAGTAATAGTAATAAATACCACATATGATGAGATCTCACCATCGTGACATAACAGCGTAAACCTTATAAAGCACTAATACTCTTTCGGATGAAAACCTGATGATGGCCGGAATAGGCCGAAACATGTAGTTGTTATCATCCTCTAATAAACATCATTAGATAAAATTATTGTGTTATTCACTAAATACCTGTACCCATTTAGTTCTTGACACTATCACTTTTTTGACCTCGCGATTTTGTACTATTGAAAATACCCCTCTTATCGCTTCCAAATTTTACAGCCGGCTATTTGTTTAAATTATTGCCCATTTCCTTATTATATCCTTTGTTCCTAATTTCCATTTCACATAGTTTCCATCCCGCATATAATCCTAACATCTCCTATCACATACTTTAATATAAAATGATTTGTGAGACCAACTTGATGCAACAATTATGATTTATTAATCAACCGTTAGCTCAACATGTTTCAGGCACCATTATGCTCGTCTTCAGAAGCGCAAGGCCGTATGTTATTGCGTATGGTTTTCAGCACCTAATGTGCTGGCTGGAGTCTTGGGAAGCCGGAAGACAGGTTGTGTGCACAGTGTACAGGCTGCTATTCCAGACGAATAACAGCCTCTACACTGTGCACGCGACCTGCCTCCAGGCTTCCCAAGACTCCAGCCAGCAATTTAAGCGCTTCTGAAGATGGGCACAATGGTACCCGAAACATGTTGAGCTAACGGTTTATCAATAAATCATAATTGTTGCATCAATTTGGCTTCACAAATCATTTCATATTAAGGATGCACAGTCAAACGAACATCAAATACTTTAAGATGTCTCCTTTCCCCTCTGAAGATATTAAGATATGATTCTAGTCTTTTTCACTATTACATTTCTTAATTTTTCACCACTTGTATTAAAACTTTGCCAACATATCTTCCAGTTTTCATATGTTGGTACTTCCGTTTATCCTGTACCCATAAACTGGTGCTCTACAACAAGTTGTATTTTTATTGTACTTATCTTTATCTGATAACATTTGTCTTCAGTTTGCACAACACCGGTATTTATTCCGTACTTGCAGTGTGTTTTAATGAATTAATTATTTATTATTTATCCATTTATCTAGTCAAATATTTATTCGTTCACTCCTCTATCTATCCATCCTTCCACCCGTGCATCTATTTATGCTTCTTTTCTTTCTCTCTCTTCTTATTTATTTATTTCTTCACCGAAGAATTCTATAAGCGACTATTTGTTTCTGTCTGTTCCCTGTCCAAACAATACATGATGATGATGGTTATGAAGATAGTAATAATAATAATAATAATAATAATAATAATAATATGACGATGACTACGAAACCTAACAGTCTGTTATGGCGGTACGTCTAAACTCGTGTTCTAGAGGCACCCATTTTTAATCTCAAGCATTTTGCAGATTATAGTGAGCTAGAACTTTCTTAGTTTCTTTTCAAAATTTCGGTAGAATAATGTGAAATTGTACTGAAAAAGGACACGACGTTATCCTCTCTGATTATGACCTGTTCAATTTAAAATTTTGCACTTTTGCCCAACACCACGAAAACTAATTCTTTTTTTACTTACAAACATTCGGTGAGGAAGAGTAAGGAGCAATGGTGTTACCGTTCTGACAGCAAAAACTGGAAGGTTCGGAGGCGTGTCTGTCGCAGTGCTACTTTGTCCACCAAATATGTCACATAAAGTGGCCTAGGATCGAACCGAACTCTCCGCTATGAAATGACGTCCTCAACAATGATCTTGCAATCGGACATTTGCCAGTAACAAGAGAGTCAGAGACGAATGCTTGACTCTGTCCATACCAAGAATGATTTCAGCCCTCAGAGCCAGTTCTTGAGCTGTCCAAGACCATTACTTCAAAGCTCCTTCGAGGCACTAGGACCTGAAATAAAATATGTGGGCAGACTTTCTTGGGAGTTCTTCTATATCGTTCATATTTCCCTTCAGATACTTTTCTTTTTATTTCCACAATAACATCTAGTCAAGAGAATAACAAATTATTTTATTCTGTCCAAAGTGGCTAAGTCGACTTGCTGCAGGTGACGCCCAGCGGTTCAGCCTATCCAGTTTGTGTGCTTAAGCTTATCAGGCCAGTGTTGACGGTAGTAACAGCACTAGCAACGTGAGTTAGTTTACCAAGCACTATTGGCAGTTGTGTGGTTGTGTTACACTCTTTCAAAGAGCGTCATCCCCTTTGTGTTTAGTAGAACCTAAGGTAATAATTCCATAAGGATATAGCAGTCATAACACAACTATATTACCAGGTGTATATGACTTATCGGACGGTCCGAGATCGAATCCCGGCAAGGACGAAATTTTCCGCCCGTCCAGACCGGCCCTGGGGTCCACCCAGCCTCCCGTAAAATGGGTACCGGGTCTTTCCCGGGGGTAAAGTGCGGCCGGGGCGTGCTGCTGACCACTCACCCCGTTCTAGTGCTGCGGTCATGTAAGAGTAGAGCTATACCTCTACCCACCCTCTGGGACACACCGGGCCTGTAACGGGATCACTTTACCTTATATAACTTATCAACTACATGTTTCGGCCAATGTTGCTGTTGCCATCATCAGGTTGGATACAATTTATCAGAGAACCTATATAGATATGATATAGCACAAAACAATTATTAGTATTAGTGTTGGTAAGTGGATTTGTGTAAACGTTATCTCGTCCCCTTACCTACACTAATACTAAAAATTGTTCTGTGTCATATCATATCTACTAGCTTCTCTGATAAATTGTATCCAACCTGAAGATGGCCACAGCAGCATTGGCCGAAACATGTAGTTGATAAGTTACATACACTTAATAATATAGTTGTGTTATGGCTGCTTTATCTTCATAGAATTATTACCTCGTGTTACACTGTCTCACGTTCCGGGTTTTATGGTCATAATACCAACTCAAATGGTTTTTTGCTTTTAAGCCTCCGTTTTATCTCACTGTTGTCGAGCAGCTGGATCCCCTCGACATTGTGGTGAAGCAGGAGCCTCTCCTCTTGCTTCCCAGCGAACTGCCGAATTTCTGCCGTAACTATTTCCATTTTGAGGTCTCTACGGAAATCAGCTTTTCGGACGTCTCAAGGTGCGTTGACTATGTCCCTGAGAACTTTGTTTTGAGATCTCTGTATGATGGCAATAGTTCTCGGTTTTGTGCATCCCCATAGCTGTATGCCATAGCTTCACACTGGCTCCAATATCTGTTAGTAAAGCACCAGCTTGTTGTGTGTTACTAATTGTTTCGTTTCACCTCGTAGTATATTTATTTCTATCGATATTGTCAGTACTACCAACCTAAATTCTTATAACACACAATTAATTTCTCCAGGTCTTACTGAATTTACTCACTGCTTTACTTTTTTTAATGTTTGCCACCCTGAAGTGTTTAACACGTGTATAAATATACAATGATGTATCAGTCAAACACAACAAAACTTTATTACGTTTATTATTGTGTTAGGGCAACATGTTTCGATTCTTATAGAATCATCCTCAGGCCCTTCTAAGGTACAGATCCTTACTTAGCAATATTTAAAATGCGCTGTGGGATCCCAAACGCTTACATTCATGATATAACTATGTATAAAATGCATGTGTCGTTATGTTCTTATTGTACAATCAGGTTACTTATTTCTAAAACTTTAACCGGTACATATGAAAGAGGTTACACGTATGTATTTGAGATGTGTTGTTATAGACAACATTGGTTATTTTTTTATATATATATATATATATGTTGTTTCTAATTGCAAAATGTGTATATAAGCGCTAAAACGTTCAAAACATTAAAAAACATAAACAAACAAAAATATGTACATGTATTTTAAACATAGTTACATATCAAGAATATAAGCGTTTGGGATCGCACAGCGCATTTTAAATATTCCTAAGTAAGGATCTGTATTTTAGAATTGCCTGAAGATGATTCCATAAGAATCGAAACATATTGCCCTAATACAATAATAAACACAAAAAATTTTATTGTGTTTCACTGGTACATTATATATTCATATCATTGATTTACCTTTTTCATACCTAAAGTTTTCTTACGAATTACGTCATCTTCTGAAATTAAACGCTGCTACATAATTGTTTCATTTGCCAGTAAAGCCTTTCTGATACATCCGTCAGTTCCTTGATACAGCGACAGAGAATTAAGCTGATTCAGGAGGAAAGGTCGTTATTTTTGGAGTTGATATTATAGGTCATGGTGAGAAGAAAGTTCATATGACTTTGTGTCTAATTCTGAATTGTTACCGAGATAGAGCAGTTTGAATTCCCATACCTAACTCTGTGGGTTTGGATAAAGGACGACGTTCACAAAAGATGACTGTATGCAGGAGACGAATTGCTCCCTTGAGTTTGGATGCTGCTGATCATATTAAAAAAGTGAAGACAAACTCAGACGAACAACAGGCGATCTTAGCACAGCGCTTTTATGTTGACGGTGGGATTTTCGAAAATTTATTGTGAAATTAAAAGAGAAATTGTTATTCCAGTGTAACAAATTTGTTATTTAAATATTAGATTAAAATTAAAATTACTTTAAGGATGTGTAATTTTTCTTTTATTACCATTTTCAATGCTTTTGTGCTAGTTTCAGAAAAGCTCTACCCAGAAATTATTCTGAAATTGAAACGCGATCAAGTGAATTTTCTTTCTCACATGACCAAAACCATCTGTCGCGCCGTGGTTCGGGAACATAGAGGGTTGAACAAGTATGTTCATATAAATTTCAGGATAAAAAAAAGGATCTGTTTATTGTTGGTAAATAACTAATTAACCACTGAAAACACTAAACACACTGTTAATTGGAACTCAATCATTATATATCACCCTTTGTGAAATTTGAAGTGTTGTCATATAATGCTTACTATTTGTGACGTCACTTCTAATGTTCACAATATGTATCACGCACTTGTTTATAACACTGTTCTTCAGAATTATTTGTTCCCTTTTTTAAACAATTGTTACGTTTGCCCTATGCAAATAAATCCGTGGTTGTATTGATGGCACCAACCACACAGAGTTTATAGTTAAATTGAAATATGTTGAAAACTTGTGTGAACCAACACATGCATGTCTGTAAGAGAAGCTGTTCGTC
>Ga0123354_10015384_pt1 | contig 11943 bp, 7 predicted proteins | sample TergutLab28metaG_2_FD_97872 | JGI IMG/M metagenome (GOLD analysis project Ga0123354, IMG submission 97872) | Labiotermes labralis P4 segment gut microbial communities from Petit-Saut dam, French Guiana - Lab288 P4 | ecosystem: Host-associated > Arthropoda: Insects > Digestive system > Gut ... | reverse complement strand
GAAGGTTCATTACCGCACTCACAAGCGTCCGCCACCTGTCTCTATCCTGGGCCAGCCCAATCCAGTCCATATACCCACATCCCACCTCCTGGAGATCCATCCTTATATCATCCACCCATCTACGCCTAGGCCTCCCGAGTGGTCTCTTTCACTCCGGCTTCCCCCCCAAGACCCTATACACCCCCTCTCCTCACCCATATGCGCCACATGCCCAGCCCATCTCATTCTTCTCGACTTTATAACCCGCACAATATTGGGTGAAGAGTACAAATCATTTAGCTCCTCGTTATGCACTCTCCTCCATTCCTCCGTTACCTCGTCCCTCCTAGGTCCAAATATTCTCCTAAAAACCATGTTCTCAACACCACCAGCTTCCTCCTTATGAAGTTTAAAAATTTTCCAGGCTTCTAAAAATTCTCTCATAAATTTAGGGTAGACTTTATTACAACAGGAAATAATTCCTTACAGTAACATCAACGTTTGCAGCACAAATTAACCATTTCAGTTGAGTAGTAACAATATATAGCAGGTGTTGTAGCATTAAATATATTTTAATTTTTCCACATGGTATGTTTATGAGTGATGCTTACAGTAAGTACCGATTATTCCCCAAAACAGCGTTAATTTAAAGGTCTTTAGATGAAAACTCATTGCATTATCTGGCAACTAGAAACTGAATTTGTTATGTGTATAGTTTACGTGAATTCTGTCTTCAGTCGGTTACGGACCAAATAAAGCAGTAATGTACCTCCAGTAACCACTGGCACACACGCACGTACGCACACACACAAAGACAACTGTGTTAAACTGTAGTAAGTACCTGGAGTCCCGAAATATCACGTTTCAGTGATTAATCTAAAAACTGCCACAACCAATACCGGTCCGTCTGAAAATTGTCGGACTCTGGCTTGTGTTCCGGAAGTTGGAAGGAAGGGTGGTAATTAACCCTACTGTCTGTCAGGTTTCGTAACCAGGCGTTGTCGCTAGACTGCAAGGGAACTTACAGAATATACTTGACCACTAGAGTGAGGTTATGTCGTTCCTGTAGTTAGTAATGCACCATAATCACTTATCGGCGACTGGACGTACAGATCCTTCAATTCTTTACCTTTTAACAGATAAGGCTGAGCGGTGATAATTCTAGTGTCTTTTGGAAACAGACCACAATGAATACATTACTTTTACCCTGGTGCATAACTTGATTTTTTTTATTTACATATCACAAATCGTTGAAGACTAGTGTATGTAATCTGTGCGGTTTGCTCATACGTTCTACTGGTGTGTTCCATGTGATGTCATAAAAAAAGGCAAAAGTACCCATGTACAGCATTCACAACCCTGTCCCTCTAATGGAAGTGCCATCTGTGTTCTGTGAGTGAAGTACAGAGTTTTCATACACGATTTAGATTCCCCTGTCAGAATCATTTCGTCAGTGATTTGTAGTCTTTTCCTTTTCAATCCTACATTTTATCGGGAAGACCAGGGTCGCAGCTTGTTAACATTCTAAAAAAAGAATTTTCTTTCACATATGGGACAGTGTTGGTCAGAAAGGTACATTCACTTCATTTTAGTCTTGAAGCAGGACCACGGTTCATGCGGATGGTCCTCCGGCCTCTTACGGCGGAAGCCGGGTTCGATTCAAGTTTGGTCCGTGTGTTACTCATGGTGGACAAGAGGCGCTGGAATAAGTTTTTCTTCTGATACTTCGGGTATCCCGTGTCAGTGTGATTACTCTCTTGTTCCACCTTTCATCCCAGTTTTCCTCTTATAGGAATGACAAGCGGAAGAAATCAAGGTACCTTACAAGAAGCTACGTTTCATTTTATGGCGGAACTTACAGGTAAACGCTAATTAAACACGATTAAATGATACGCAATATGCCTTTTATTTTGGAGGTATGAAGTCTAAATCCAAAAATTTCGATTCTTTGCAATTGTCCTACACAGAAGCCGGGATGCAATTCTACCTACAGTTCCTTTCCTGATTCCTTCCGCAATTTCACAACACATCTTACTCGGCCATACGTAAGCTAGGCAGTTTGAATACAGTTTTAGTTAAATCAAGGATCTAAGTTGACCTGAATCTTGTCTACAAAGACATTTGTAAGGCAAGAAAAAGAGGAGTTAAGATGGATGGGGTGTGTACTTTGGAGAAACATGAAGCGCATGCAGGTATGTGTTTGGAAGACTTCTGTAAAGCTTCGTCTGTCAAGCTAGAAATGACGTATGAGTTTATTAAATCGGGAGTTTGTGATAGAAGCTTGTGAGGAAATAAAACAGTACTGAATTGCCATGTGCAGAGCTTTGGTATTGGCGGTGCTGAGGTAGAAGTGGGTTTGCTTTGCTGGAGAGTAATATGCGTGTTAGCATATATACATAAATACATACATAGCCTACATTCATATATACATACACGTACATACATACATACATACATAGTTACACATATGCGTATACATGCACACACATTTACGATTAGCTGCATGCTGTACCAGAAGATGTCCTCAGTTCAACTCTCAGCTTGCGACACCCTACTTTCCTGACAACCCGGAGCGTTCTTTGTCTTCGACAGCTCCATCCTCTCGTTCGACGCTTCGCGTGTTGTGCTTCGTCTCGAAATATCTGTTGAGATGGTCGGTATAAGGAGCATATTTGAATGAAACTGCAGTTCACAATTCGCTGAGGTTCAGTAGAAGGTTATGTACTTTGATGTTAAGAAATTGGCAACATCGTAGGAAAACTGTTGGCTGGAGATCGTCAAAGGGGATCACTGGCTAGCTGCCCCACGGGTAAAAGGGTTAAGCTTCCGGCCTTCTGTTATTGTTAACGCTAACGTTAGGTAATACTTGGGGTAATTTGGTCGCTGGATTTCGAAGAAACACCACCGTCGGTCATGTGAAATAAAGATACTTATTTAATTTAAATTTACAACACACGATTTTCGGTCCATGTATTAATTATTATTAATTATTTCGTGACTGATTTGATATAATATTAACAAAAATCTATTCAATACATAAGAGAGCAAAACATTAAATGATATTTACTTTAAGTGGTTAGTAATTTAATAAAAGTGTCATTGTGAAACAGACTTTTAGCCCCTTACAGCTCAGCGGTTACAATATGAACCACCAGGTTTTTTATTCATAAATTGTACCTTCTTCCCACTCAGTTATTTGTGATTTTTTTTACAGTTCTCGAAACGATCAGCAATAATTTCCCTATACAGTGTTCACCTACTGATTTTTATTAACAAGACGGTGTCTGTTTACTGCGCGGTGCGCGCACAATATTTAAATGCAATTTAGTTTAATCTCTTTCTATAAAGGGTTGAGGTACACGTGTTAGACCAACTTCAACTTTAGTTACTCAGCTAAGTAACTGGCTGAGTAACTATATGGAGCAAAGTCCGTCATGCGAAGCAAGTACAAGTCTTCGTCAGGAATTTCTTACCTTCTTATGGAATCCAAACTTTTACAACTCTGCTGACAACAGCTCGGTGTTTGCCCGTTCGCATGCCAAATGAATTCAATACACACCTTCCCATGCTTTTTCTTTAAGATCCGTATATAAAGAAAAGAAGTAGGATTACAGTCTATAATCCGCTTTTAACATTCATGTATAAACAGCTACATGTTTCGGCTACACATATGTAGCCATCATCAGGTTAGATATATCGTTGTAGTTTTCTTCTTCAAGGTCCTATCCAACGTGATGTTGGCTACATATGTATAGCTGAAACACGTAACTGTTTCTACATGTATGATAAAAGTCGTGTATAGACTGTAAACCTACTTTTTTCCTTTATCTACGTAAACTTAAGCACAAAGCGGAGGCCTTATCTAAAAATTATAAAGAATCTTTAAGATTCTTTTCAATATTATCCCCACCTACTTCTACATCAACCAAGCACACCCTGTCCTTCAAACTTCCTCACCCAACTCTGTGCACATATTTCTTTTCCTACATGCCTCTCCCATCTCACCGCCCTCAATCTAATCATACCAACCCTGTTTCGTCTTCATGGCTCTTGGTATTTCCACCTTCTATTTGTTCGACCTCTCTTCTTCCGCCGGTTGCGATATTCGTCCTGAACCATGATAACACCCATAACATTCGACGTGCAGTACACACTGCTGTTCACAATGCACTAATCTTTAACACACATCACTAGACAACAGTCATTCTTCAACTCCACACGCAGCAGTTGTTTGCCCGCAGGTCCCCAGGGTCGGATTATGACATTTCTATAACCAGTGAAAATAAGTTTGGGCGTCGCATTTAAGCGTAGTCACAGAAGCTGACAGTGCTGATACAGCAGTGTAAGAATTCACACATGATGTGTGTTTGGCACGAGGTCTAGAGACAGCCAGCTGTTCTGAGTGTTCGCGAATTGTAGGTCCATACAGCATCACCGCCTGCGTAGGATAGGAACCTGGCCGACTGATTACAAAAGCATTATTTAAGATTCTCCTTGAACCAGGATCCTGTCACATGAGGAACTTACCACGCGACCACTGAACGTGTGATTGAATTGAAGTCTGCAACTAATAATATTTCCAGAGTAAATAAATGACGAGGTTACATTAATTCATGCACACACACACACACACACACACACACACACATACAAACATAAATACATACATAATACTTGCATACATACATACATACATCCACCCATCCATCCATCCATCCATCCATCCATACATACATACATACATACATACACGCATAATACATACTTACATGCATACATACATACATGCATACACACATACATACACATACATAAAACACACACACACTCATAGAGTCACACAGAAGTCTACATTTGTGTGCTTTGTCTCAAGTATAACTTTGCCTAAATCTTGTTTCGACTCAGTCCCTGACTTCAGAGTCATCAACAAGAGTGAACATAAGTTCCTGACGCTGATGGAGCATCAGCATCACATTCAGTGACCCGACGCCATTAAGCAGATTTGCCTTAAACCTTTCCTGCTGCGGGGTACAATTGTGTATAAACCGGAGTTCCATTTTTCGCAAGCAGTAAAGTACTTATAAATAACTGGAGACAGGCAAAAGAGAGACAAAATTCAGAGACTAGTTAATTACGTCATACAACGTCTCTTTTATCCCTACCCTGAGCCTGGCAGCTGTCAAGGGATGTGCCGGCGGACCCAGACTTTCAGTGCAATTAAGCTATCTTGCGTGTCAAGCGATAAGATAAACACCCTGTATTTCAGCCTCATGTCTTTTCGGCCATGCACCCAAAATGGCAAGGTATCCCGTTTCTTCAGATGCGTCACGGCCTACAGAATCATAAATTTTCGATAATAATACAAAGCGCACCTTCATATTCAATATCTCGAAAAAAATCCACTCTATTTTTACATGCCTTTCTGAGCTAGTTGTAGCGCTGTTGAATCAAGCATGAAATGTAGAAATTACTGGCCTCATTATTCTCATTTAATTTCACTTCACAACGTCACATTTTTTGCTCATAAAATTTATGAAATCGCCTTAAGAATTCATTTCCTGTGTAGCTGAAATAACACTGATTGTTCAATGAGAGAAACAAAATTCATGATAATATTTTATAATGAATAATCTCACAAACTCACGTTTCTGCAGGCGTTTGTAGATTTTTAAACGTTGAATATTGAAGCATGGCGTAGATATAAGGTAGGAGTAATCCTGTGACATGCCGTTGAAGGTACAGTGGGGTGGGGGTGGAAGTGTACGTCTATCCATGCTTAACATCGGTGCTAGACTGGGGTGGGCTATCAACGACACCCCCCGCCTCTCCTTCGGCGACTTATTCTGTCGATGGAGACCTGATACACAGTTTACAGTACACGATATTGGGTCTGGAAGGATCTTGAAAATTGTGCCCGCACCGGGTTTCAAACTCTGAACCGCCTAACTGGTAGCTAGTCGCTATACTGACTGAGCCGTGTTGCCCCTGTGAACAACACATATACAACATTATAATTGAAAGGGTTAATTCTAGTCACATAAAAGTTATTGCTTCTAATGCTCTTGTAATTAATATAAATCATTTATTTGTGAAGTCAAAAACGTTCGAGTTACCTGCTTTCAACTGAACATTACTTACGCATCTTGTACAGAAGTACACCACCGTGTGTTCAGAAACAAAAATGTTATTGGAATTCTGGCTACTCCTTTGCCCAGATGCTACTACCGACCCTAAAACAGATATGGAGATTTGAGGGTTTTTTTTGACCGTGTGCCTTCTTCATGAAATAAAGTGAAATGCCAGCTTGATGCAACTAGGTAATTTTATTGATGTATTCTTAACTCGACATGTTTCAGGCACATACGTCCATCATCAGGAGCATTAGATGTTGAGTTGCAGCATATGGTTTCCTGCACCGAGTTTTTGGATGGATGGTGGTCTTGAGAGTCGCTGCGTAGGTCGTGTGCACGGTGCGGATGGTGCCGAGGACGGCACCATCCGCACCGTGCACACGACCTAGGCAGCGGCTCTCAAGACCACCATCCATCCAAAAACTCGGTGCAGGAAACCATATGCTGCAACTCACCATCTAATGCTCCTGATGATGAGCGTATGTACACGAAACATGCCGAAATAAGAATACACCAATAAAATTACCTAGTTGCATAAAGTTGGCATTTCACTTTATTTCATCAGGTATGGAGATTGTGCATAATTGTCAGTGTGCCCTGATGTTGCATATTTACTTTCTGCGAATAAATTTGTTAATATCACGCAACAATAATAACACAGGATGCCTAGAATATCTCCCGAATATTCATCGCAATGCTACGAGTAACTTGATTTCTGTCTAAATGATTCGAAATACCTGCCTCTGACACTGTGCACTGTTGTTATACAAAACGCTGCTTATTCTCTGAAGGTAAAGTAGTGCTATATTTTGCTGCTCCTATAAATGAGTTGAATGAAGCAAGTTCCACTACCTTACATAATTAGTTTCACCTTTACGTTAACTAGACAAAGGCAGAACAAATCATGATCTTCATTTAAACTGCGTCTATAATATACACTTTGCACGTAACACTGTGACGATTAGTTCTCAGACCTGACCTCATTTGCTCTAGGATACAGAGCTAACAGGTTTATATAACCCCTACTTCTCTACAAAGCTACCATTTGATAGAAAACTCGGTTCCCCTTTTCACGTTATCCAAGTAGCAAGTGCAATTGGCAGAACTTGAAACATGAACAGAACGAAGTTCTAACTCAATATAACCGAGATAGAAAAAAGGAGAAGGTCGGAAGGAAAGAGGAAAATCAATTTTGTTTATTGTAAGAAAAAACTGGGTGTTTCTTTTAGTGAGTTTCTGCAGCACGATTACATTCTCTCGAAATATTATAATAATAAAGCTTTCTAAAAATACAGGGTGATTTAAACAGATGGACTTAATTTCGTACGTCTTTATTTCCTGAACTGTTTATGGTATATAAACGATCTACATAACATTTGAAAGAGGAGATCCTAAATTTGCAAATACCACCACTAGAGTGTTCGCCTAATGTACCGTCGTGCAGTAGCATCAGTTGAAACCAAAATGACTACTATGCAGCCCAAGATCTTTTGCGTTCGTGAGTTCATTAAAACTGAGTCGGCGACTGCTGTGCAGCGCGCGTTTCGTCTCCGTTTCAATATTCAACCTCCAACGAGGAGCAGATAACTTGGAATACGCAACCAACTGTCTGGCGTGTGTTGAGGCGCCGTTTACTCTTCAATTGAGTCCATTTTTTTGAATCACCCTTTATTATACGATAAGTACCAGGTTACTGACAAAAGTTTTCATTTAGCCTTAAACTGTGTCCACGATATGGTTACGTTGGCGTACAGTTCACTTTCAGAAGTTTGGCTGTACAGATATGAGTCGCTTAACGACGCGGATACATTCTGAGAAATAAGTCGTTAGGCGATTTCGTCGTTGTTTGAATGTGTACTTACACAAACCTAGACAATAGAGTATAGCCTACTACACACCTAGGCTATATGGTATAGCCTATTGCTCTTGGGCTACAAACTTGTACAGCATGTTTCTTTACTTAATACTGTAGGCAATTGTAACACAATGATAAGTATTATAATATAATGGAACAACCGTAGTATATGCTGCCCGTCTTTGACCAAAACGTCGTTATGCGCCGCATACCTGTATTTAAATCCGTCTGGTCGTATCAATGGTCACACTTACTTCAAGTAACTCTCTGCCGAGCGTGTTTATTCTTCGAGATAATATGTGACTCCAAAGGAACGCTATTTCCGCCATATTTTCGTTGGTTAGAATTCTGAACACGTTTAAATGAAAGCGAAACGCTCCTGAGAGCCACAACACAATTCATTGTGAATCCTGTACTCAAAGTTCTGCACATGACGTTGCGTTGATCCGTGTATGAGCTTATCCGTAGTTTGGCTCAAGCTTTGATGTGTTTATCTCTAATTTCATTCACATGCGTCTGTGTGGATATATGACAGGTACTTTCCCATTTTATCATATAGTCTACTAATTTCCGTATTAAGTTTGAAGTAGGTTGATGTCTGATATGATACAAACAATAAATTTATTCCCTAACAGAGCTAGTCTGCTCACGCGCGTTTGAGAAGTTAGTATTATTAATTCATGCGTATTAATTACATTTGTCTGTTTCATACATTACGTGCATATATACAGACATATACAATCTAAAGAATTAGAAGGACAGAATTATGATCATACTCGCTATCTACGGTTTTGTAGAAAGCTGGTGTAACAGCAGCCAGCGCCGACCCAGTTGCCTGTGCTGGGTAAAGCATATGTATGCAATCACTTGACTGCTGGGGTTGCGAGTTCGAATCCCGCTGAGAACATGGATGTTCGTTTCCTGTGGTTTTGTGTGTTTGTAGGTAGTGGGACGATGTGACGAGCTGATCATTCGTTCCGAGGACTGCTACCGACTGTGTGTGGTTAATTGTGTGCGATCTAGAAACCACAAAACGAGGTGGCCTAGGCCAAAATTGGGCTGTAGCTCCATACAAGAAACAGCCCTATACTTACTCTGAGATTCAATATACAGGCTACATGGTTGCATATAAATATGATTCTCTGGCTAGTACTGTATTATCTGCAAAACGACTAGCACCTTCGATGTTACAGTCGCTGGCATTGGTGGTCATCTTGGAGGTCCATTACATAGCAGTAAACCATTTGATTATAATGCGGTTAAGTCATAACAAATAACATAAATCCATGCTTCTGTATTCAGAGTGAACATAATGTAGTTATAATTTATTTGAAGTAGTCACCTCCAAAAGCTACTCCTTTAGCCTGACCAACAGAAGAAACCTTCTAATAGGCCTGGCCTTCTTAAAGGTGACCACTACTCGCCTTAGGAATATGTTCACTCCGTATTAAGTAACTGCTGTGGTCTTCCAGCTGACTCTGGTCTCATAATCTGATGATTCAACACTTCGGCACAACCACATCCACTGTTCTTCGATTATCACATCATATCTCCCTTATTATTATTCTTCCATCTGCTTATTTGTGTATGGAACAGGAAATGTACGTTAAACCCAATAGGCATACTGTGCCGCTTTCGCGTAACCATGTTGCCGTGGAAAAACAATAAGTATTGCCTATTCCGAGTGTGTGTCTGTAGCCTTACTGATCCAGCATGCAAAGCGCATGCACCATATTTGCACCTGTAGCCTGACTCTACTGTATTTGTCACATTACCTTTCAAAAGACGCGATTTTCCAGAAAAAATACATCGAACATGAAGTGTGTGGTGAGATTTCCTCTACAAATTTGTCTGAATTACTTCTCATTCTACAAAGAATTCTGCGAAATTTTTTTATAAATATGTATTGGCCTTCATGTAAAGTACCTGTTATTCTTGTCAGATTACAATTTTCTCGACAAATTTTCAGAAAAATATTGTAATATAAAATTTCATGAAAATCCGTTCAATGTGAGCCGAGTTATTTCATGCGGACAGACAGCCATACAGGAAGCCAAAAGTCGCTTTTCGAAATTTCGCAAACGCGCCTAAAAATTGTGGATTTCAGCTGTTACGGTAAACTGATACTTAATAAGCATTGCTAAAATGACCTCATCGTGACTCAAGAAACAGTTGACGAGAAATGCCGTCATTTACCGCGTTAGTATTGTATCATTCCTTTACATGATGGGATTATTTCTCATTCATTTATAAGTTCCTTCTAGGATCGAGTTGAGTGGTCAGTGTCACACCGCTCTCATTGTAACCACTTTGGTGCCCAGTTTACACAAATTTGGATGGGCATCACATCCGGTCTGGGCACTGTGTGTAAAATTTTCCCTGTCTTTCCACGGAATAAACTCCCTAATTTCTCGGCCGCCTATCTTGTTTTACCATCAAAATTCAGTATAATTTTTTTACCCTCACTTTCTAGCTACGTCGTGAACTCGTATGTACTCGCTGATTTTGTTGTCCTAACAAAAACAGCTTTAGTTCGATACACATTTATTGAAGGGTTCTCTAAATTATCAGATACACAGAGAAATTTCGGACTGAAACCAATTCGTTATTTCCAAAGAAGGCAGGTAATCATTTTACCTGGCTTAATTGAGGCTGCAATACGGGTATTGAATTAAGGTCAAAGCTAAAAGCTTTATATAAGGCTGTAAGATAACGAAAGGAATATCGGATGTTCTTCCAGCTTTCACTCTTCATGGTGGATGGATCTACATCGGCTTCGACGAACATCGGTGTCATTAGTTACACAATCAAAGCCCAGGTTCATGATCTAAGTAACCACACAGCATTGAACAGAACTATGGAAGGAAAGGGAAAACTGGCTATGTAGTTAGGAAGTTTTGTGAGGGGTTCTTTTTACGTTTAGGGCATCAGAATCAGAGGTATGAACACAAAATAATCGACAAATTGTTTAAGTGTCTAGTGATTAGCTGGAGGGGAAAATGATGTAATGAAACAAACATTAATCTTGAAACTACGCAGAGTCAAATGTAATGATTTTTTGACCGTGCATCGTGATATATCGGTATAATATGAACCAACAAGATGCACTATTTTCTCTTAATTTATTTCAATAATAAGCCTCTACATATTTCGAGCAGTCTTGCTGCTCGTCATCAGGAGGATCAACTCTGTATAAACAGCAATTGGTATAGTCAACATAACGCTTGACTATACCAATTGCTGTTTGTACAGAGTTGATCCTCCTGATGACGAACAGCAAGACTGCTCGAAATATGTAGAGGATTATTACTATTGAAATAAATTAATAGAAAGTATTACTTTCTGTTGGTTCATATTATACGGATATCCAGTGTCAAGTTACTCATCTACAGATTTGCACAGCATTAACCATATAATTTTTTCACAAATGAGCATAGTTTCTCAAACTACAGAAGAGGCGAGCAGCCTGTAATATGAAGTGCGGTAGGTTTATAGAATAATGACAATTAGAAGCGTATAATTTTTCCTTCGTTAAAGAGAATACAAGTGCTTCTGCTAAGCTTTACAAACTAACACAATTATTTATTAAGCGAAAGGAATTGTTTTCGGTGTATAATTCTATCTAGAAGTTCGAAGATTCCAGTAGGACCATGGCAGAATTCTATGCTCTACTTTATGCGTGACGCCATTGCTTTCAGAATAAGAAAAACTTAACCTAAACCATAAAGTAATAATTTAACCGGTACAGGAATTCATTACTAATTCTTATTCAAAATTTTTGCCATTCTTCTTTGCAATACGTTAGAAACGACCCTCCTTCACTTCAACTGCACTACAGTGCAACTAAACTAAACCCCGTGGCCTTAGTCCGCACGCGAACTATACCGACAGAGCGGCCACCGCCGGTCGGCGAAGTTAGTGCCAACTTTTGCGGATAGAGGGGTGTCACGTGGTCAGCGCAACGGGTCCCCACAGCCG
>Ga0123354_10015383_pt1 | contig 11943 bp, 13 predicted proteins | sample TergutLab28metaG_2_FD_97872 | JGI IMG/M metagenome (GOLD analysis project Ga0123354, IMG submission 97872) | Labiotermes labralis P4 segment gut microbial communities from Petit-Saut dam, French Guiana - Lab288 P4 | ecosystem: Host-associated > Arthropoda: Insects > Digestive system > Gut ... | reverse complement strand
TGTATGTTTATCACCATTCCTGTCTCCCATTCTTGTGGCATTTGATTTTTGTCTATTATTTTGTTAAACAGCTCTAGTAAGTGTATTTTTAATTCATTTCCTCCAAATTTCCACAATTCCATCCGTAAGTTATCTAATCCGCAACCTTTTCTGTTTTTTGCATGTTTAAGTACTTTGTTTAGTTGTCAAAACTAATGCCAAAATAATAAGCAATTTTTGTAACACAATATGTAATTCATGATTGATTAAAATAATCTTCCAATGTATAAAATGAAAACGTGTACAAAAACTGTTGTAGAGCAAGTTTAAACTTTAAAGGTTATCAGCGGCATTCTTAGTCTCCATGGGTAAATTGTTAAAGATTTTTATCCCTGAGTAATAAGCTCCCTTTTGATATCTAGTTAAGTTTACTTGGGGAAGGTATAAATTATTTCTTTGTCTAGTGTTAATATTGATATTGTGCGGGTGATAAAATCGAGAAGAATGAGATGGGCTGGGCATGTGGTGTATACGGGTGAGGAGAGGGGGGTTTATAGGGTCTTGGTGAGGAAACCGGAGGGAAAGAGACCAGTGGGGAGACCTAGGCATAGATGGGTGGATAATATTAGGATGGATCTGAGGAGGTGGGATGTGGGTATATGGATTGGATTGGGCTGATCCAGGATAGAGACAGGTGGCGGACGCTTGTGAGTGCGGTAATGAACCTCCGGGTTATGTGAAATGCGGGGAATTTCTTGACTAGCTGCAAACCAGTTAGCTGCTCAAGGACTCTGCACCATGGAGTAAGTAAGTAGGTGTCGATATTGTGAATCTCAATGTTTGTTGAGAAAAGGTTATTGTCTTGAACCATAAATATCAGCAAAGATAATAGATATTGTGTTGTCGAAGGCAAAATTTTTAATTTCTTAAATAATTTCTACATGAAACTCTATTCACACATCCTTCCATAATTCTAGTTGCATTTTTTTGCATGCTAAAAAAATGTGGAACTATGTAAAAATTTTCCCCAGAATATAATTCCCTAACTCATAGCCAAGTGAAAAAAGCAGGATAGATTATTTTTAACGCCGAGGCAGATATGTATGTTTTAACATTTCTAATTATTTGGCAAGCTGTACTTAATTTTTTCATGAGTAAATCAATATTATTCTAAGACAAAGTACAATACATTGTTAAGCCCAGGGATTTAGTGTAGGAGCTATTGGTGATTAAATTATTGTTAAAGCCAATTTTTAAGTTGATTGACTTTTTTTTTGTCGCAAAATGTATATAATTTGTTTTATTACATTTTTGAGATAATGGGTTGACTAGGAACCATTCATTTCAAGTTTCATAGACTATGTGAATGATGTTCTTAAAATCTGTTAAATTAGAATGAGCATATAAGAGCTTAGTATCATCAGCAAAGATTCTATGTGCTTAAGTTTCATTATCATGGGCAAGTCATTTATTTATAGAAGAAAAAGTAGAAGTCCCAAAACAGAGTCTTGTGGGACTCCATGTCTAACTTTGACACAGCCTGAAACTCTATTACTATTATCACTGCCATTATACATTGCTGTTCTAAAATACATGTTATCCAGATGAGATTGATAAAGTGCATGATCCTTGCCATTAATTCCATAAAAATACAATTTAGATAGTATGATACCAAGATCAACCCAATCAAACGATCTGTCCATAATGCAGAAAATACTTCCCACTATTAGCTCATTGTTCATATCATTTAACATCTCAGTTGTTAATTTATAAACTGCATTATCAGTCTTCAATCCTCTTCTCTTACTACAAAATGAACCCTCAGTTATCTGATCTAATGGGCAGAAGGTTCCATCAAAATAGCTGTTATTTGGGTTTGCAAGGTTCCCTTCCTTATAGCCTACCCTATGCATGTAAGTTAGGCAGTCATATATCCAAACTTAGGCAATGTTTAACATAAAATGAACATAAATGCAGTCTAAATGCACTCAAATGTTGATACAGAATGAGAAAATAACTCCTTAACACATATTTTAAGGCCTAATATGTGTTGGGAGCATCCACCACTACAAAGTTTGACCCATGTCACATAAGCCCAGACACGTTCAGGGTAACTTAAAGTGTAGCTTTTTAAATGTAGTTCTGTAGGCTACCTTATTGGCCACACAAAGTTACAGTGTGATACGTTACTGAAATGCTAAATTCAAGTTCTTACACACAAATAATTATAACTTTTCTTTAGTAATTGCTCTGGAGGTTCAGAAGTGGCATACACTGTGATGGATGTGTGTGGGATGTTTGATTATGAGGGTGATGCTGCAGACATCCAAAGCAGTGGAGAACTGATAAGCTTGAAAAAAGAATGAGGCTTTTGTTGCATGAAGTTTTCCCTCTGGTGATGAGTGATCATCACTCAGAAGATCCTACAGTGTTTGTAATAATCACTGATGGTGGCATCTGTTTTTTTAAATTTTGGTCAAGTCACAAGGGCACATTGTTTAATGCAGGGTCATATGATTGAAAGCTGTATGACTGAGAATTCATTGTAAATACTTTCGGTTGTACATAATCATGGGTTCTGTCACATACCCCCTCAAACTGTGCTACAGAATAATAGCAAGAACAGAAAATATCTGGACAATTCCTTCCCTGAGGCCATGAATTTTTCTCATATAGACAAGGTCATTACAGCCAAGAACATGGCATTATATCAGAAATAGGTTATGGATTTCAGGAATATTTCTCCTGAACATAAACATGTTAACTTCAATATTGGTCAGGAGATCTCCTAACTGCAACGAGTAAGATTACATTATTTCTGTACTTAAGTACATCTGTTTTTATAATCTAGTCATTTTTTCCAATGCACTTAGATTATATGACATGTACAGAGACAGAAAGCAATTTTATGTACCAATAAAACAGCCTAAAAACTTCCTCCTGTGCCACATTTGCACTAGTTTGACAACATTTATTTACACACTTTTTAACATGTCAATTTTTATGCAGAAATTGTTCATGGAAAGAAAATGGCCTCTCATGATTGTGCTTCCTCTTACACACCATCAAGTTTGAAAAGGTTCAACACTGCACAGGATGCTCTCCTTTCTGGACTGATACATCATCATACCTTCTAAGAACGTACAGCTTACATCTCTTACCACAACCTGGTCAATCAATCACTGTTTACTATGTCATATTCTATGTCATCTCCTAACACATAAACGGAAGAAAATGTTTTCACACATCGTTCACATGTAAATGGTTTATAACCATAATCCTTGTGACACTCCTTCATGTGTTTCAACATGTTCCCTCTACCATGTATGATCTGGGAACACACAGGACAACATTTCAAATACTGTCTGGTACGACATTTTGCTGTTACTGCTCCCTCTTCCTTCTCATCGTCCATTATTTGCTGTTCTTCTACCATCTCATCAGTCAGAAGTGTATGACCACAGATGGTACAAACAGGATGAATACAATACACCTTGCCATGCCTTCTCATATTGTATGAATTAGCAAATAGTGTGAAACATATTGGACACCTGTACGCCCTCAGTTTATGGCACCTCTGGTGTTTTCGTAAGGAAGCCTTGAAATAGTATCCTTTACCACAGGTAACACATCGGAATTTTCTATCTGTGTGAATAAGCCGATGTTCCCTCAGTACGGCAGCAGAAATAAAGCACTTCCCACAGGTAGCACAATTAAAGGGTTTCTCACCAGTATGTGTACGCATGTGAAGCTTCAGGGTGAAAGGAGTATATATAATTTTCCCACACACCTCACAAATCAGCTTTGTATCTGCACAGTGCACCTTCTTGTGCTGTGCTAAATAAAAGCTACTACTACAATTCTTATTACATATTTGACAAGTATAACTGGGTGGTTTATGAACAAATCTATGCTTATTCAAATACACCTTGGTTCGAAAACATTTTTCACAGAAGTCACACATGAATGGTAACTCCTTGGTGTGAAGACGTCTATGGTCATTTAAGTGTCTTCGAGATTTACACTGCTTCTTACAGTAGTCACATTCAAACACTGTTCTGAAATGGGTAAGTTTATGTTTACTTAGGGCTGCCTTTATTGTGAACATTTCCTCACACTCACCACATACATATTTATACGTCTTACTGACCGTTTCTTCTTCCTGTACCTCCATGTCAAATGCACTTGGAGTGTTACCAGCCAGTTCTGATTTATCTGGTGTGAGACTTTCGTGGACAGTTGCCCCATTATCAGTATGTAAAATGACAGGCTCTTTGATGTTTATGGGCAAATTATCTACAGAATTTATGATCATCTCCTTGTGTTTAAGTAAGCTTCTACTAGTGCTCTTTAAAACTCTACAAATGACATCAGAAGAAACCTCAAACATCAATGGCTCCGCAACCTCAGTTACTACATGTTCTTCACCCTGAGACACTAACTGTACTTCACCTTCAGACACTAACGGATTCAGAGCCTGAGAAACTGACTGTTCTTCAACCTCAGACACTAACTCTTCATTACCCCCAGACACCAACTGTTCTCCAACATCAGTCATTACACGTTCTTCAACCGGAGACAGTAAATGTACTTCAGTATCAGACACTAATGGTTTCACAACCTGAGATACTGACTGTTCAACCTCGGACACTAATTCTTCTTCACATTCAGGCACCAACTGTTCTTGAACCCTAGACAGTGAATCTGTTTCAGGCAGTTCATTAAACGTCTGATGACTAGACATAACTGACACAAGACATTGGTACTGAATTCCCAGTGACTTTGTAAATTTAACACATTCTAGGAGCTTCTTATATGCTTCAACAAACCCAGTCTTGATCTTATGGCATGTATACAGCTTGTTTGTGCAAGGCCTGCATACATGTTGGGGAAGTCCATCATTCATGGCCACCTATAAAAAAATAGAAGTATTGTTGTTAAGTAATAGTAACAGTAGTAGTAGTAGTAGTAGTAGTAGCAATATAAACAGAATACTGGGACAACAAACCTAAACCCTGAAAAACAGATAAATTTATTAAAATGTCACTGATAAGGACAGAATCAGCTTTAATGAATTAATGGGTTTGCTACAGATACTGCCATTTTAGTATGTTAGCAGATGAAACATACCTAGCAGACAAGACTTCTTACACATTAGAGTAAACAGGGAGGAGTTTCTGAAATTATAAGGAATAATTCAAATACCAGCAATATTCAAAAGAGATTAGCAACATTTTAAACCTGAATAAACAGAAATGAAAGCTAATTCATCAAGATGAAGTCTTCTGTCATGCAGGGTATGGAGCTTTATAAATATGAAAAAAATCCCCATAAGTGACATGGTCATCAGTAAAGAAACGAGTGTGACAAAGGGCTATGAACTTCTACTGAATGTGTTCCAGCTTTTTGGCATCAGTGAGTGACATTACAGAGTTCTGTAGAGCTGAGGCATACTCAAGTTTGGGTATAACAAGTGAAAGTACAATATTAATAAGCTAACATGGGTATAAAAGAAAGAGTTAATAGCTTGTATTAAGCCCAGCATCCTTCTGGAATGGGGACAAAATACGGTCTATAAATGAGCAAAAATTGATGATGATGATGATGATGATGGTGATGATGATGACGATAATAATAATAATAATAATAATAATAATAATAATAATAATAATAATAATAATAATAATAAACCATTTAAGCGACATATACAGCAGAGATATTCAATACTGCAGAATATTTTAACACAAAATATGTGAAAGACCAGTTTGTAAATATTGTTAACAGTCATGAAAGCAATCAACCAAATATGAATTCAACAATTAAAGAGTCAGCAAAGGTTGTACAACAATTAAACCAATCAAATGATAACGGTGCCACAAAAAAGGTATTCAACACATAAAAGCAAAATTCAGAGAGTCCTTAAAGAAAAAATGGAAAAGCAAAGTAATGCATGGCCAGTATATTAGAAGTATGGATAGACAGCCTATTAGTGAAGACGACACGTTCCTATGGCTGTCAAGGGGAGCTGAGAGTGAAATAATAGCAGCACAAGATCAGGCAATACAAACCAAATATAATATGACAAAAATATTATGCACAGGAACAGATAGCAAATGCAGACTCTAGAAAATTCAACGAGACAGTAGAAAACATCATATTAGCATGCCCCATATTGGCAAAAGAACAATACATAGAGAGATATGACAGTGTGTGCTCAACTACACTTTAACATATGCAAGGAGATAGGGGTAAAATCAGACAACAAACACTGGTATGTCCATATACCAAAACCAGTAGAAACAAGCCATGAAGGTAAGGGTACCATATTATTGAACTAACAAGTGCGAATGGACAAAACAGTCCTAACAATAAACCGGACATCATAATACGTGATAATAAAAAAAGGAACAAGCATGTTAATAGATGTTGTAATTCCTGAAGACAGAAATGTGATGAAGAAGCATAGGAGCTATTAAGATATACAGACCTCATAATAGAAATTCAGTGAATGTGGAAAGGGCAAGCAAAAGTGATGCCAGTAATAATGGGGGCAACTGGAACCATTTCAAAATCACTCAGATAATACCTGAACAACACACCAGGAGAGCACAAAATTAAGGAACTACAAAAAACAGCTATACTGGGTACTGCACACATTCAACAGAAAGTGCTAAGGGCTGATATTTAAATTTTTGTGCCTGATTTATAACAAAAGTATTACTTGAACAGCAGAAGATAAACAAATAAAAAAAAACAGCATTTTATGGGATATAACATAGAGATCATGCTGTATGTCTTAAAAGTGAGGTAAATTTCCTTGCTGCCTAAAGATATAAAATGAATTTCTAGTGGTGTTCCTTAATGTGTGTTCGTATATATGAAAATAGGTCATTTCAAGATTAAACCCACTGTACACACACACAGTAAGATAAGAGGTACTGTGTGATGAATGACACTACTTGTTACACATTTAACATTAAACCAACTGTACTTTTCTTCGTTGGAAGGAATGCAGAATAAACGAAGGAAATGACGGTCACAACACAAAATTTATGTCTAGATGAATATAAGTGTTAAGGTTGGAATATTAAAATCCCCTACACACATCTGTGAGGGACCGTGGTAGCACAGTGGTTAAGGTGCTGCGTTACAAATTGGAAGGTTCGATTCCAGATGGTGTCATTGAAATTTTTTACTGACATAATCCTTCCGACTGCACTATGGCCCTGGGGTCGACTCAGCCTCTAACAGAAATGAGTACCAGGAGTATTTTCTGGGGATAAAAACGGCCGGTGCGTAAGGCTGACAACCTTACCACCATTCTGGGCCATTGACATGTAATTTGGGAACCTTAACTTCCTGGAACCCTCTGGGCACCTCAGGCCTGTAATGGGACTGATTTACCTTTTTACCTTTACACACATCTGGGAATTCAAGAAAGGGCAAAAGGATAAGTAAAACATAACTCACCACATTTGGAATTACTTCATTTAGCAAGCACAACCAGCCAACAATAGACTGCTTTGGATGTTCATTTACAGATGCACATAGACGGCACTCTGCATTTGGTAAATATTCCCATGCATTTGTTGCTATCATATAAGACACATCTGGAAGTAATTTTTTTTATTACTGTTCCCCTGATGAGATCCCATGTCACACATTTCAGATGGCTCTCTTCTTTCCACTGCAGTGTCACCATTATCTGCCATTGGTTCTCTACAAGCATTCTGCAAGTCACTTTTGTTTCCACTTGAACTAGCATGTTCTGTTGCACTACTTTCTGTCTGTCTGTCTTCTACCAACTGATTGTCCTCCTGTACTGGCTGTTCTGCACTTTCTTGAACTTTATGAGGTGGATGTTTAACTCTGCCATTATTGTACGCACAGCTACGCATTCCACTGTCTAGATGGGGAAGTAGCTGACTTCCAGCCTCTTCACATGTACCTAATTATAAGAAAGTAACATGGCAGGATGAATGCTTAAACAATGGATCAATAAAAACTAAGAGTTTATGAATAGGAGTGACATGTTACATGCATAGTCTAGTTCTGCTCCTCCTCTATCCTTCCTACCCACTTTTAGGACTGACAAATATCCTTTGGATGGGGAACCACTAGACCATCACCCCTGCTCTGTATGTGGCATAGCCTCATTTTTAGTTCTTGTTTAAACCCACAACACCACATAGAATTCTTTTGTTTCTTTTTTTTTTTGTATTGTTTGTTTATTCAGTTTAAGGGGCATGCAGGCTGGATGCAGGCTCAGATATTGTAACTGAAAAAGAGCCACATGTAACCATTGCAATTACTTCTCTTCTTATTATAATTCTTACTACTGTATTAAATTTGTGGGCTGGGTAGCTCAGTTGGTAAGGTGACTGACTAGGGACTGGATGGTCCGGGATCAAATCCTGGTGAGGACGTGATTTTCTGCCCATCCAGACCCTGGGGCAGCCTCCTGTAAAATGGGTACCAGGTCTTTCCCAGGGGTAAAGTGTGGACTGGGCATGCTGCTGACCACTCACTCCCTTCTAGAGCCACGGTCATAGAAGAGTATAGCTATAACTCTACCCATCCTCTGGGCCACATGGGGCCAGTAACGGGATCACTGTACCTTTTTACTGTATTAAATTGTTACTACAGTTCTGTTTTTGTGTACAGCACACTATTTATACCTCCTATGTCTCCACTTGCTTGGTTTGGGGTCCTCCAATTAGAGTAAGGCCAAATGAAGAGAGTGTGCTCCATCTGTGACTATTGTACAAGAAACTACATACATATAATTTTGTTTATTAGAATAAAAATAGCCATGGACACAGTACAGAAATGTACCAAAGAATGAAGGAAACACCAACACTACAGGTTGGAATGGTTAGTCTGGGGCAGACCAAACCTTAACTTCTGAAAATTGGTAGTGCAAATACTCATGAAACAAACGTATAACAAATGCAAATATGACTGAAGCATCAATTTTCACCTTCATTAAATCCCATATTCTGAATATCTTGTAAAACGCAAGTGAAGGCAACTTTTTGATGTACTATGTACTACACGGAACACTATTTTTACAAACTACATGGTGCATCCGTTCCTTCAAGAGGTTGATACTCAGCTGGTCAGGAAACTCTGTAGTTTATGAAACCCTAATGTGCATTACTCTCTTCCGATATCTGCTATCAAACCCAATCCTCAACCAGTTGAATGCACCCAGTCACTTCATGGCACATTTCTGGTAATTATGTCCTAACCTACCTACAGGCATCCCATATAGTCTCTTCCTGTCAAATGTTCTGCTCTATAGTTTATGTGCAGTTCCCTGATCAATAACCTAAATAAATTTCTCATCACTTCTGCATGTGCCAGATGTCCCATCCACTATATTTCGCTTAATTTAATTACCCTAACAATAGCACATAAAGAATACTATAACCCCCCACAGCATAAACTCTTTCTTCAGGCCAAAATCTTTTATTCAGTTCTTGTTTTCAGTCACAATCAAATGAATGTGTTCTTTCAAAGGGAAAGGCCAAATCTGAGAAATATGAAATGCTCTGTTTAATTCCTAAACTTTTATAAATTTCATTCTCAAACCCTTTTGATGAGCCAGAACAAAAGACTTTTAACTGAACAACAGTTCTTCACACTAACCTATTCTGTCATTTCTCCGCAAGTATACATCAGATTATGTTATCACCAATTCCACATCAGTGAATAGCCAGAATTATTTTATGTCCTTCTTATAGGTGTGTCCTGTATTTTAGTCATAAGACATTCACACATACCTAGGGCACATCCTTCTTCCAGAATTTGTATTACTTTAATTCATATGTGTAATGGAGCTTAGTATATAAGAATTTACTCAGAAAAGTAATTAAAGCACTTTCCCTTAACACCTTTCACTGTGAAAGCAGATGTCATCCTACTACCAGACAAACATTGTGTAAACAGAATATTCAGTGATGTAATGGCCTAACTGCAGAGGAATGTTCTACAAATCGTTTGGCACAAACAATGCCTAACTAACTATGGGTCATTAACAGGTAGTTGTGAATTTCTTTTTAAACTACTTAGTTTCGTTTCATATAACACATCACTTATTATTTTTCTTGCTATGACACTTTCCCAGGGTAATATTCCTAAATTTGAGGCTAAATTTTTCCCAGTGATTTCAAATGTATCTTCTTTCCTGCAATCTGTCACTGACGGCAGACAATACAGCATAACTTGGAGACACTTTTCTTTTCCTTCAAAATATTGTTTGTGGGGTGGCTGCACAATCACATGTGATATCACTTGAATGACTTGACAGGGCTGGTACATTAAATCTCAGAGTATTTACTTCTCTGTCTACAGAAAGATCTGAACCTTCTCTTGGACCATTTTCCTAAGCATAATAAAACTCAAACAATAACAGGGAAAATAATTCAAACCAAACACCTGCCTTGAGTAATATAAAATACTGTTCATATTCTTCTGTTACCAACTAGTGAAAGACTGGGAAAGAATTGTAAAAGGCTTTGAGAAAAAAAATGCAACTTTCCAAAATGTCTCGAGACTGGTGACGGCAAGCATGCTGCAATGGTTCTGCCACTTGGAGCTGGTTCATTCTTCTTTTATTACAAAGATTACAATAGTCAAGTACTTGTAAGAACAGCAGATTCAAGTTCAGGAATTCATTTTTTTCAGTTTGGGAACCAATGGTCATGTATCTGATGGGGTTGTCTTAGAGTACACAGATTTTGACAAGCTCAAGAGGGAACGTGAAAATACCAGAATCAAATGCTTTAAAGGCAAGAATGTTGCAATATGTCTTTGTTGGTGATGAGGTGTTTACTTTAAAAGAAGATTTTATGAACCCTTACAATGCACAGCAACTGACAAAAGAAAGAAGAATCTTCAATTACTGACTCTCCCATGCCCGAAGAATAATTGAAAATGTTTTTACTTTTTCAGAAACAAAACTTGGTATATTTAAAACTCATATTAAAATTCAGCTAGACCATATTAAGGATACAGTCATGGCTAGCTGAACTGCACAGTTTCTTATGCAGAATATCACCTGAAATGTATACACCATCCAAATGTTTTGACAATAAGAGCCTAGAAAATGGTACAGTTTTAAGAACTGACCCATCAAGCATGGCAACAATGAAAAGGGGAAAGATTGGAACTATTGACAGGCAAAGAAACAATATATCAATATGTGGAATACTTCAACAATTAAGGAAAAGTGCTGAGGCAAGACAACTGTACTTAAAAAGTAATTTATCAAAAATATTAACTATTACTTTACCTAGTGAATACTGTATGCATACCACATAAGTAAGATGTAAAAATGAACTAAACAAACGTTTATCTCACTGTCCTATTCCTCTTCTTTTATACTTGACCATGAACTGTGTGGTGCTTCTTGGTCAAACATAAAAGGAGCTTATTGTAGTACCATAACTTAGAAATGTAAATCTCGTCTGCACTGGCACCAGACTCTTTTGATTTCAACATTTTCTTCTGCCCCTTTCTAAATGCATTGCATAAATTGTTGATTGTTTCCATAAATGTGTCTTGTGTTGCACCAGGTTTAACTTCTTTTACTTTTGTGATTAGTTGTTGGTAACTAGTGTCTTTGTTTGATCTGTTATAATAGTCCTTTGATTTCACTTTCCACAAGCATTCCTCTGCTCAGAAAAGTTCAATAAAATAAAATTTAAAAAGATCTTTTGACCAAGTATCCATACCACTTAGAATGGTGTTGTTACAGCAGTACAAATACAAAAAAAACTGTACCTCTGCCTTAAGGATACAAAAAAAAAACCACACACACAAACACGCACACGCACACACTGCAGCGCTACTTAAATACTCTTATGTCTGTTAGGTCGCGAATTGTCGGTAAGGAAGAAGTTGAAGTACAATGAACATAGGGCCTAACGAATTTCACCAAAACAGAGTCTTAATAAGGAT
>Ga0123354_10015382_pt1 | contig 11944 bp, 4 predicted proteins | sample TergutLab28metaG_2_FD_97872 | JGI IMG/M metagenome (GOLD analysis project Ga0123354, IMG submission 97872) | Labiotermes labralis P4 segment gut microbial communities from Petit-Saut dam, French Guiana - Lab288 P4 | ecosystem: Host-associated > Arthropoda: Insects > Digestive system > Gut ... | reverse complement strand
TAGCTCGACATGTTTCGGGTACATACGCCCATCATCAGGAGCATTAGATGTTGAGTTGCAGCATATGGTTTTCTGCGCCGAGTTTTTGGATGGGTGGTGGTCTTGAGAGCCGCTGCGTAGGTCGTGTTTTCGGTGCGGATGGTGCCGTGCACGGCACTCGGTGCAGAAAACCATATGCTGCAACTCAACATCTAATGCTCCTGATGATGGGCGTTTGTACCCGAAACATGTCGAACTAAGAATACATCAATAAAATTACCCAGTTGCATCAATTTGGCATTTCACTTTATTTCATCATTTCATAGCTGTACTGTGTTACTGAATGTTACAGTTGACACGTCTGCTTCATATTCGGAAGTCCACAAAGAGAAATCTCTGCCCGGCTACGCCTACTTGCATTTTGACTGAGAGTCTTCGTAATTTTCCGCAGTCCTTCCACGGCACCGTAAATTAGCCGCGACAATTGTCTCTCACTGGCGCTCAGTTCATTAGTCACTAGTATTATTATGCTACACTGTGTAAAGTTTGCAATTGAGTAGGTCATCAACTAGCCAAGAAAAAACAAACTGTGTTGACGAGTTGACAGTCGTTCGGGAAGATGGAAGGTAAGCATTGCTACGATTGGAGTTGTGTTCTTCAATGTACGGCCGGTTCCTTTAGAATGTACACATAGGACAGTCAGAAGGATTTCTGTTTGGGGTTTAGGTTTCCGTCCCTTTGTTTATGCTACATGAATCATGCCGCAGTTGTTTAACCAATGTTGCTCAGCCTGGGTTCTTCGGAACCTCAAGGTTCCGCAAAGGGGTGTCAAGGGTTACAAGAGACGAAAATGCGTAATGGAGGAAGAATTTTACTGGTGGTCCTAAAGTTGTATGTACGAATTGAAATTCATGTGACGACATTCGACGCTAATCATTCCGTCACCCAAAGCACGCAGACAGCCAATCACTGCTTCCATCCAGAAGCAACCCGATCCTGTAGTGAAGTCAATCAGCACAGCCCGCCATAAGCAGTGTCGATGTGCCAGGTTAGCCGTTGATATTTTACAAGTAACACACATAAAAGATAAGTAAATGCTGCTGTTTAATTTTATATTTGTCTTATTGTGGACAGGTAGGGATTCCACAGGAAATTCTGTAGCTTGTTTAGGGTTCCGTGAGCTAAAATAGATTGAGAAGCAGGGTTTAAATTAATCTCTCTTTTGATAGACCGCCACATTGTTCTACGTCACGCTAGGCGGTGAGTTTAGATCGGCCTGTTAAACTCAAAATGGGTTGCAGGCCAAATCCGAAATCCGACTTGGCATCTTGGGCTGCAACGTAAAATATCACATTCCCTCGGCATTCTTAATTTGTAAATTTTTAAAAGTCGAAAAACATAAGGCTATAAAGTATTATTTGTATTTGATTGTGCAGGATTTCGAAGACTCATCGTGCAATAAAATCAAGGGAAACTTTCTGAGCATTAAACCGCTTGTTTTCCTGGCCTGGTCAAGGCGCAGTGAAACAATCTTCTGGTACCAATCAGCTATGTTGTTTCAGCAATTTTGCCTTCGCATTTGAACCTGCTGCACATAATTTTTACACTGCTGTACTCTTCAGTCCATTATATAAGTACTTTCTTCTAATCATTGCATTCGCGAGCCACCGCTCCGAACTCTGCCAGTTATTTTTGTGGAGAAACATACTTCTCAAATTAGCTACCTATTTTTGTTGGCCGCCATTGTGTTTAAGTTCAGATTTGCCTTTTATTTAAGACCGAAATTTGTCCTTTCGCACTACGAACAGAGTACGTTGTTGATATAACTTGTAAATGAAAAATTATTAATAAGAATTAGATATGAGTTCGCGAAAATGTTACTGTAATTTCTGACTACATTTCCGTTAATTTTAGGACTAGTTAATTCTAACCCCAGAGGCCTCTGATGGTGTTTTACACTTGACACTCTAAGGGTCCTAACTTTTTCATTCTGTCGTAATTGGAAAGAAAAACAACTCACCTGAACTGGACCTGTTTCACTGCTCAGGTAAAAAGCCTTCAATGTCTCTACTCACTGGCCCAAGTGCATATCCTGAACAGAAAGAAAGTTAATGGGGAAGGCCGGTAAAATCTAATAGGTTTGTCGTAATTTTCTTAATTTATCTTACGGATTCCATTTTTCCACCACAGTGACATCTAGCGGTATATAATCAAGTTAATTTCAATTTTCATCCAAATCAGTGTTTGTGGACTGGTTTGTTTTTATGAGTTGGTCCATTACTATTTACTTTCCTTTTTGTCTTACAGTTAGGTCTTCGAGGGTATTCCCACGACTTTTATCATATTTTTCTCTTATTTCCTCCTGATAAAGTCTGATCCTGTGTGCATAAATAGCGGTTTTCTCATGAGGACTGGAACAGAACTAATTTCCGAAACGAGGGCTTTCTTAAACACGGGACGTCCTGTAACCCTATGCATTGGGTTTTGTTTACTGTCTGCAGTTGGAAGTTTCTTGCGTCTTAAAATATTATTTAAGAGTCTGCATATGATGATGTGAAACACGGAACTTGTAATGCTCGAATGCTGGCTGATGGATGTATATTTTTTTAAAATTTATTTAACGATTCCTTTCAGCTCCATTGTTCACATCTCTGAAGGTGATACATGGCTCACGTAGCGTCGAACTTTTGGGTGGTGACGGTATGTGTTGAATTTGGAACAATGTAGGTCGTGCTCTACTCTGTTTATATGTGTTAGTCAGCATTTGCGTGGAGAAACTGAAAAGAAAAGAAAGAACTTCTGTATCCCGCGGTGGGAACAACCAACTTCGCGGCAGATACCCGAAAAAAATATCTCCGCAATTCGTCGCCACTGTACGAGGTAAGTTGTCACCGCACATCTGACTTTAGATGCAGTTGCGTTTATAATAGCTTCTGAAACTATCAACAAGTCCCTTTACGAGACCAACAGTACTGTCTGTAGTTGTGATAGAACACATTTTTTAGCTTTTTTTCCCTGGCGATTGGAATGAAATCTTGTAGCATCTTGTCACAGCTTGTGCAACTGTCAAGAAATATTAGTCAAAGGTACAAGTGAGTAGAAACATGGAACCTGTTAAAACGTCATTGTTTGAATATAGAGAAAACAGCAGGCAGCTGTGAAAAACTGAGCGCTTTCTTGTGAATTATTAGTAGAAATAACCTTAAAATAATTTCACGCAGATTTTTCCAGAATTAGTTTCAGTAGTTGTATAATGAACCAATAAATGCACCCAACATGTTTCGGTCACTGTTTGGACCATCATCAGGCTGTCGTACAACAAGAATACAATCACTATATAAGTAACTATACAAAAATGTAAGATAAAACTGTTCGCTAATACATTTGATATTCTCAGACGAATCTTACGGTCTTAAATTATACGTCCAATTTCTAGTTTAAATACAATAAAATTGAGTTTGTTTATGTTGTTTATTGGATTGTACAGTTGGTTCACAGCCTGTTAGATAAGTGAAGTTTTACACAGTACAAATATAACTTGAGACTGTATGTAATTTTTAAGACAACAAGATTCGCTTAAGAATATCATACGTAACTGCAAGAGGTTTTAGTACAATTATGTGTATACTATTTGTATTGTTGTTATACGACAGCCTGATGATGGTCCAAACAGTGACCGAAACATGTTGGTGAAGAGTAATTATATGTAATTGAAAGTAATTATAGGAGAACATTGCTTGGTTCATTATGTAAGTATGTAATACTCTGATATGCACGGATACGGAACGTACCAAGTTTCAGTAGGTTTCATTGATTCTTACTATAGGTAATGAAAATGTCTCATATTGTGCACTAAGAGGCAATCTCGTGCATCCTGGGTCAGCAAGGATTCGGAAGGATGTGATCATGACGAATATTAAGGTAATGTCTTGAAGGTTTCTTGGCGAGATGAGGAAATCCTCATGCAACATAATGGAGGAAACCTCCTGAGATATGAAACAGTTACCATTCGCATACCAGTTTATAGCATTGCCGATACACCAACGTGTTCAGTATTTCAATAGGAGAATATTTAAGGCGCGAGACTGATGCCTATCAAACACATAAATAGTAATTATATGACTTGATAATATCGAGCTGTTTGGAATAGAATCATTTTTTGTTCTTTTGGTCTTCGTAATTAAAGTGTCTGACAGCACACAGCGTCTGTTTCTAGTGCAAATTACCCAAATTAGCATAAAATTTATGAAGGATACATATCCTGAAGGAAACAAATAATCGTGTTAGTCGCTTGACGGTTGAAATTCGGTTTTAGATCTTTCTGCCAAGCTGCTATTTATACGGGTTCTTCTTTTGAACCGTCTTAGCTCATTGCGCCGTACTTCTGTCTCTGATTGAACTGTACACTTCACTATAGACACGAATCCACCAGTTTTCGTGAAACACTGCCAGAAATTCTTAACATTTTGGTACGTTCCCTCATACATGTTGGAACTTTAGCCACTATGCAAAGGTGTGGGGGTGATCTACACTAGCGCCACTCCATGTAGCGTCTGAATACCAGTGTGATGACAGAACATGCAGACAACCTTATGTCATTATTTTTTTTTAGAGAATACATAAAGAAACAGAAAGCTGTATGAAGTACTGTGTTACGAAAACAACAATTGACAAATCACAGAAACTTAACTCTTGAAGTTCTTTTGCTGGTGTATTAGCCAGACGCGTAGGCATGCTTACAACATAGTACCAGCGATTTAAAGTGTAACAGTTTCTAAACATTTTGAATCTTTATATGGTCTGAGAAAAGGCGATTGTTTTGAATATATGTTACTTGTCGTTATTATGTTAATGATTCTGAACATTTTGCGATCTTGGAGTAAGACGCACGAACAAAAATGGGCTGAAATAAATAAATCAAATTTATATATTGTATGTGCTTCATTATTATTGAATAACTGAGAACGAAAATTACTAGGAATGTAAAATGGACAGTATACTAATACGGAGTCGCGCTTTGAAATGTCGGCCTTCTTCCAGATAGCTCCAGGTTCGAACACCGAAATCTCGTTTGCAGTTACAAAGCAGAATTTTTAAGTATTCCTTAAGTGAATACACAATGTATTCTTATCCTGAGACCAGTATACAGAAAGAAAGGCCAAGTGTACAGGGTGAATATTCCGGTTAGTAAATTGTAATCGAAAGTACAGTTACTGCTGCATCCATTCTGTCCAGGTATAACGTTAAAAAAACTAATTAATATAAATTCTTATTGGACTATCACACACCGTTAGTTTCAGCTAGCGTCTGTGCTACCTTAAATAAAATGCCCCTTGTCTTGTTGCTTTGTTTAGTAATGGAGCATTCATTGTGCTTATTTCTACTAACCAGAAATACGCACCAACTAATCTCTGTATTCTAACTCTTGCCGACCGTTAGTTTCTCGCACAAAGTATGACGGGAAGAATATCAGTGCTGTGACGTATTTCACGAACAGGGTTTGGTATACCAGTGGAAGCGCCAATCATTCTTCAATAAGCTGAATTTATGCGGGAGAACCGACGTGTATCTTAAGTGTCTGAAGTAAATTGAGAGTTATTCCAAATAATTCCAAGTTATTGTACCTCAAGAAGTTTTCAAGATTTACAGTCAACTGACAGACAATTGCACGGAACGATACCTGCTTATTTGTCAAGAAATTTGAAGAGCCACAAAGTTGTGGGGAAGAGGCTGAAACACATTTTTCTGCGGACGATCTGGAGAGGGAAACAAAGAAGGTAGGAACAACCGCAAAATGTGAAACCAAACCAAGTACATGGAAAATGATAAATCTCGTATTCGGGCAGTACGATATTCTTATAGGACTGACATCGATTCTCTCCGTTTCGTAAGCTGTTCATCTGGAAAGTCAGGTTTTTAGAGTGATGGTTTTGTCGACAATTCAGACGTGAAGATGACATGAAAAAGATAACGTCTTTTTTGCTTCCTTATCTTATTTCCTCCTTTGTTCTGTTCACCGTGCTCTTCTCCATCTTTTTACCTTCCTTCATTCCCTTTTTTATCTTTTTTATTTTCCTCCCAATTTCCCGTTTCTACCTCGCTTACGCTATTTCTTACCGTCTCTCGTTTTTCTACTTTTTTTTCCTCAGGCTCTACCTTCTCCTCCTATTTTTCCTTCTGCAGATACTTGGTGGTCTGAAATGGTTACATTGGTAGTCACATTTCAAGGACACGCGGTAAAATTAACAGCATCGTCTTACTTAGACATTTTTCGCGACATATTAGAATAGTAAATTCGGCCGAGAGCTTATTACTTACCAGGAGGCAGGAAAGTGATTCTCCCGTGTTTGTAAACGTAAACTGAAATTTATTTAGGACTTTAAATTACTTTGTCACATGTACGAGCCATTTCGAGAAAAAATCGTTGAATATGCGAAGCTTCGACAAGTGATTGGTTACGCTCTGGCAAATACTTTTTTCCTCTATTATTTAGTGAGAGAACTTGACATGTGGAGTGGATTTATTGATGCTGAAGTTGCTTAAGGGGCATGTTCAATGAGTGAGGGTTTTGTAACCGGTTTTAGTCGAGAGGCTTATTTGTTTTCTGCAGGAAGTAACGCTGGTAGTGTGGGCAACATACATCGTAAATACTGCTTCTGGCTGGAGACATTTGGGACTCGAAGCCAAAGGCGAGTTACCCTGAGTTGTCTCTCTGCCTTTTGCTCTACCCATTCTGTGACTGAGATGCTGCTTCAAAATAGACGCTTACTGGCATTTTTTGACATTTATCAGTAGAAAATACAAGCACAGTTAAAATTGTTATAAGTTTAGCTGCAAAACGTTGAAATTCTTAGCTAGAGAAATAACAAATAGCTCACAACCTAATGGTATAAAAACCAACTAGATGCAACAAAAGCAATTTATTAGCAAATTCAATCAGCTCAACATGTTTCGGGCGATAATTTCGCCCATCTTCAGGAGCACTAGACAGTGTTTACAGCTTATGGTATAATGCACCGAAGAAGTTGCCTGCTGGTGACAAGGTCACTAGCAGGCAACTTCTTCGGTGCATTATACCATAAGCTGTAAACACAGTCTAGTGCTCCTGAAGATGGGCGAAATTATCGCCCGAAACATGTTGAGCTGATTGAATTTGCTAATAAATTGCTATTGTTGCATCAAGTTGGTTGTTTGTCCTATTGTATCAGAGACGCGCGGTCACACAAACATCAAACTCACAACCCATTTTTTGAACCATGTTTCTTGTGGTTGTGACACTTATGTCATAACATCACGAACTTGCCTCACTTTAATTTATAATGTGTTTATAGGAAGCAAACGTAAAGACTTTTACACTAATAACGTTGTATTTTTCGTCTCACCAAATACAATAATGTGGGTAGGCTATGTTTACAAACATTTAAAAGTATTTATAGTATATTTAATAACGGTTAAGTGTAAATTAAGAACGGAAATTTATATTTAAGACTAAAGATTTAATGCAGTAAACACATCAGTCAAAATATCGTACTTCGTTGCATTACGACTGTTCACTCATGAAATAAAATGGTGTAGTGAATTTGAAGGCAAATGAAGGAACTCACGGCATGCTCTCTGTTCTGTGTTTGTAGTTAACAAATTGTAAATAACAACTACCATTGCTAACAACATAATGACCTATAATACAGTTATGGATTTACGTGAAATATCTGATACTTTTATGGAAAAGAACTCGTTTGAAGCATTTCTGTGGTACTTAAGTCTGTGACAGCAAAACTGATGACCACAGACAGAACGATAAAATTCTACACTGGGTAAAGATATTTCATTTTTCATGATGATATTGACGACACCGACAATATTTCATGTTTGTATCAATTTTTAGGTGATTTGGTCCTAGGTTAATAAACACTTACGCTATCTAACAATTCAGTTTCTGTTGCACAGGTTGAAAAGCATCGAATGGAACTGGATGAGGAATTTGAATGTTAAAATGATATTAACTGGAAATGAAACTGTGATTTTTCTGTATTAAGGAAGAATGTAAAATTTTTATACGGAAACAAAGTGTCAAGAAAAATATTTCGATTTAGAAGTGAGGAATTTAGGAGAGGGAGATGGAGTGTAGTAAGTCAGTTATTTGTGTAGTAAACTTTATAGTACTGCAGTGGCTGATTGGAGGTATATTGAGCCTGAATTTGTTCGTTGGATTATTGTTTTTATGTGGCATTGTTAGTAGTAAATTGTCTTTAAAGGTGACGAACTGGAGAAGACGGGGGACCCATTTCAAAATCTGTCACAATTTTGTGACTTTTTTACGTAACTTGAGCTGGCGGAAAATTGTCTTTCTAGCGGTACTTCATCTTTCAATAACGAGACGGATTTCTCGGTATAGTGAAAGGCCAAAGAGCTTCCCTACGTCCGTGAGTCCTACAAATTTTCCAGATATCGATACTCTTCATGGATTTAAATGTGCACCCAAAATTATATAAGGGAATAAGAACTTGGTACACAGTGGCCAGAGACAGGAAGTAACATAGGAGGATTGTGTTTGAAGCCGTGGTCCGTAAAGGGGTGTGGTGCTTCAGAAGATGTTACTTGCATTGGCCCTACAGCTATTCTTTCTTATGGCAGTGATTCTTATCTGTTGATAACTTCCTGTGGGTTACATAGTGTGTGTGCGACATCGATGGAGCATGCACACAAAACTGTTAAGTGAATGTTAACAGATTATGGTGAGCAGCTATTTTAGGAAAGCATACTGCTCGGATATTCTTGTGGGAGGACCGAGAAAATACACTCAGTACCTGAAAATAAAGACAGATCTCCGTGACGACATTCGCTTCGTAGAAGCTTCCCTCTCAGTTCCAGTAAACACGGGGTTCCCATAAGGTGGAATTGTTTTTCTGCGAAGGCCTCTGGAATGTTCGCAAGAGTAGTTTTGAATTAAATTTATTCTAAGCCGATTTCCAACAAACCGAAGACCAACGTACATGTTACTTTAGGTTAATATTACACAGTTCAGAGAGAGCGACACTATGTGTCTGAGCGGGACGGTACACACATCTTGCGAAACGAGGCTGTTTGTATGAGGTTATGGTGCACGCTGCAGGCTGCAAAAGGCTAACAGACGCCCTGCACGTGTGCAATCCGAGTATTTCTTCTAACAAGAAGGAATGAACCAACGATGTTTCCTGAAACTCATTCAATTACAAAGCAGGAAATGTGAACGTAAATTTCACGAAAGATGGCGGATCATACGTTTAATGCAGCTTATGGGGACGAGGGACAAACAGCTGTAAAATAATTTGTTTTTAGGCACGTTCGCAAAATTGTGAAAAGCCACTATTAGCGTCGTCATGTCTGTCAGTCCGTTTGTCGGTATGGAACAACTCGGCTCCCACTGGACGGATTTCCATGAAATTTTACATTTGTGTGTTTTTCGAAAATATGCAGAGAAATTTCAAATTTCATTAAATTCGCACGAGAATAAAGGGCACCTTACATGAGTACTAATACACATTTTTTATCATATCTCGCTCAATTCTACTTAGCATGAAAAATGGTTCAGACAAAAGTTGTAGAGAAAATCAGAACACACATTTTGTGTTCAGTAACTTTTTTTTTCTTTCGAAAATCGTGCCGTGTGTAAGATAATGCAAAAAAAAAAAATATATATAGTAGAACCGGACAGGCCACAGATGACAATATGGCGCATTCGAATTGCATACTAGATACCTAAGGCTACAAACACACACTCATAACATGTAATACTTATTGCTTTTCCACTACAACAATGGTTGCACGAACTCGCCCCAGTGTTACGTTGTACATACATTGTCTGTATTGTTGAAAATACGTAGTCATGACTGTGGAGTGTACGGAAACGAGAGAACTGCTCGCCGTTGTGTTACTGAGCACACAAATATGCAATAGATTTTCGTCGACGCTATTTGACAGAGACACTGACAGCATATACTTGCCGTGAGTTAACGCATTAGGACATATTTTTTTGCGGTTATTCTAGTAATTGTAGGTCGACTAGCACTGATTTTAAATCCTGAAAAATCCTGTCTCCTGGAATGTAGCAGTGTTTAGCCTGAAGAGGGGAAAATTATGTGCATCTAAACTGCTGGTAAATTTACAACAGACTACACGGCGTCACATGCCAGTTGACAGAGCTATTCGTCACAGTAAACGCCGTAAGAATTGCAAGTAGAAGATATAAATTATCATCATAATGTAACATCTAATGGTTTTAAGTGCTGTGGGATTGGAATTTTGAGAAACAGCTCGGCCGTGGCCTGTTTCAAAATACAGGGTTATTCGAAATGATTGTCGGGGTTTTAACAACTTGTCATACACAATACACTTGAGATAGGATTGTATGTATTTTTTTTTTATTTAATAGAAAATGTAGAGCACCTTTAAGGTATGTAACAAAAACTTGGAATGTTGTTTTATTAAATAAAAAATACATATAGTCCTATTTCAAGTGTATTGTGTATGACAGGTTGTTAAAACCCCGACAATCACTTCGAATAACCCTGTATTACCCTAACATTCTTTCGCCGAGACTGAGGAAATCCAAAAGAATATTTGGTTAGGACAACAGGTAGCCAAGTCGAGATTCGAACTTCGTTCTGTACCTTACAAACACAAGTACTGTATTTGTTGGTTACTGCTGTGATAAGTACAACTAACTGGTGTTTCCAATTGTGTCAGTGTCGTAGAACATTTTGCTGTCGGTGAGAGACAATACAAGTGCGGAAGGAAACTAGAGATTTTTGGCCAGCAGTCTCCTGTGTAATGGAAGGAAAGTTTTATAATTTAGCCACCAAAATCGGTTAAGGAAGACAGAGGCGATAATCCTGAATTCGAGCATGTAGGAATGTGGCCAACTAAATTCTTCGGGACTGCTAAATCTGTTGATGATGTCATTCCACCTTACACCCTTGTCGTCCCTTTCTAAAATAGAAAGGCCATTCAACTTTTTAAATCGGAATCTTCTGATTCGAATTCATATTTCTTTCGCTTCAGTGAGAGAGTTCTTCAGACCCAAACAACGTATTTCGTGGGAGAAGACTAAAGACAGGTAATGGCGGATTTTGTTCGTTCTTTATGCAATTCATGTAATCTAAATATTATTCAGGTTTGTGTCTTTGTACGGAAATGTGCCTAACCTATTTCTGTGCGTTTATCTTTGGAATCGTTTCATATGCGTCATTTTCTGTGCTTTCGAGGGTGAAATAGCTGGAATATGCAGCAGATATTACACTGAACTTGGTTAATATTTCGTCTTCTACTCTAATGTCGGCACTCGTAACTACATTTTTGAGACTTAAAACACACAGGCATATTAATTTCGAAGGGTTCTTATTCACACACCTTTGGGCTCCACAAAATGCGGGGAATTTCTTGGCTAGCCGAAGAACTGTTAGCTTTTCAGGAAGGACGCTGCTGCATGGAGTTAGTTAGTCTTATTAGGACAATTCCTGTGTGGCTAATTATTTAATAAATTTTTGAAGGCAGATATTTTTTAGCTTACGCATCCTTCATTTTCCGTTATCATGAGAACTTTAATTAAACTTCGTCGAAACGTCATATTTAGATGAAAAATATTAGGTAATTAAGGTGTTCGGCACTCATGTTGGCATCTTCGTACGTTTCGACATGTATCTTACATAATGCTGTTGTGTATTTGTGGCTGAATGGATCAGCTGTTATATATTATACAGGTGTTTAATGTCGATTCTTTAAAATATTAAAATATGAAACCAGGAATTGGGGTTCATAATTTTGAGGTGCGTCATCCCCGTTGTGTTGGCTCAGTAACACAGAATTTTTGTGTATTACACATACAGTCGAACACAACTATATTTCACCTAGTAGTACAGTAGGTATACAACTACATGTTTCGGCCCTATATGTTGGCCATCTTCAGGTTGTGATTTAACTTACAGAG
>Ga0123354_10015381_pt1 | contig 11944 bp, 6 predicted proteins | sample TergutLab28metaG_2_FD_97872 | JGI IMG/M metagenome (GOLD analysis project Ga0123354, IMG submission 97872) | Labiotermes labralis P4 segment gut microbial communities from Petit-Saut dam, French Guiana - Lab288 P4 | ecosystem: Host-associated > Arthropoda: Insects > Digestive system > Gut ... | reverse complement strand
CCCCCCCCCCCCCCCCCAGATGCCCGAAACACAATAATGTATACATATCACAAACTGTGTGAAAAGGAGATTGCATGGGTGCCAGTGGCTGGTAAACCATGATAGAGTAAACTCTAATAAAAAGTGGCAACTTTTAATTACAAATCATCAGTCAGCAATGTTCTATTTGCAACTGTGGATGCAGATTATTGTTTCTTATCTGGTGATATTGACTGTCAAGGGAAGATCTAATTATTGCTTCTGAAACAATACCTTAGTTAGAAAACTGCAAGATAAAAAGGTCTGCATTTGCCACATGCTGCAACTTGTCTTATGAGCCATACATATTTATTACAGATGTTGCACTTCCTCTGTATCAACTCGTCATAAAACCATACTGGGACACAAAAATTGGATGGGATCTCTAGAGGGGTTATTTAATTACAGGCTACCTACAGTGTGCAAATTGTGTTCAGAATTTTATCTAAAGAATTTTGAGCAATAACAAAGCCTACCCTCTTTAAAGAACCTCACAAAGTGTGTGTGTATTGCCATAATTATATATGGAAAACTTTCACCCCAAGACACACAAACATGTACATACAAATTTGGATGTCTATCATCATGATATCACAGAGTACTTGAACACTACTCTGCAACTACTAAGAGTGTTGGGTGGCAGGAAGAATATGAACATTGTAGGCCAACACCACATTCAGTTTTTTTAATTACTGCAGTCAATATTTTAATAACTTGCAAAAACTGTAATGCTACACATACAAAGACCTATAAAATATTACGAATACATATGTCAACAGGACTGCTTCTGGGTTTAGGCTGGTATTTATCAGACAAAAAGCTGACACTTCTGCATATCAATTGTACTGCCCTGTTTGTGTCATCCATTACCACCCATTACATTTCTTCTGAACTCAAACTTTGTCATACAATACCAGCAAAAGACAATTCATTTTTCATTTCAACTCTGGCACATCAAAATTAATTTTTTTTTCTCTACCCACACACCATTATTTTTTGGGAGCACTTTATATTTATGGGTCACATTGCATATCTAGTGCTACCTGTATTCTGTTTGAGTCCAGGATGCTGGCTGATAGTGTGTCTTGGGTTCAGACTCATGAAACCATCCACATATTTGAAGAGACATGTGCTGGAGCTCAAGTCTGAGCCAAAGCACAAGTAGTGTGGACATACCTTTATCAGAAACCTAAAAAATAATGACCTTCATACTGTCTGCCATGAACACCATACTACTGGTTGTTTACTGGTATAGGTAACAGGATATGTCATGGTGGATGAGACAGAATAACACTCTCTCTCTTGACAGCATTTCATGTAGAAAAACTTGATTGAAAGTGGCGAAATTAGGATACATTTGTAGACAAGGGGCACAATGTAAAAAAAAATGACATCAGAGAACATTGCCACCATTCTGCTGCAGTCAATGTAAAAAAAGAAACCCAAAGTACCAAGCACTTAAGTGCTTGTGATCATATTATACAGTCTCTAATTGAAAAGCAGATTATGCAATAAATGCAACAACTTTTATGAAGATCACAAAAGTAAAGACAAGACATTCAATCTTCCTAAAAATTCAAAATCTGTATAAGAATCAAATTTAACTGATGGGGGTGTACCTTTTTAATACTTCACATACTGTCACTTCAATATCAATAGTACCATTTAAGGGCATAGTTTATCATCACATACACTCACTCACCATTCAGCTTCATTAAACTTAAATAACACCACCACCTTAAATAGAAATCATAAAAATCAGTTCACATACATGAATAATCTGAAATCAATGCAGTAACAAAATCACATACGTATTAGGATTACATTTCCATGTTCATATACAATTGCTTTCATGAAATAAATGATGTCTTGAAATATTAGTGAATACAGCACTGTAAACAGTAAATTACATTGTACAACAAATTTTGACTTATTTCTTGCTTCAGAGATGTAATGTGCTTCCCTTTATTGATTTTCAGATGCTGAGCATGAAAATGGTTATGAAGAGTCTTGTTTGGCTACAGTTTCCAAGAAAAATTAACAAACTTATGTTATACCTGCCTTACACACTATATCCATGACACTGTTTACCGACTGGCTTGCGTTCATTAAATGCACTGCATCTTCACCAGCCATTTATACACAAGTCCAAGAGAATTTCTTGTTACTAACCAGCAGCAGTCTGCCAACATCAGTGAACTCCAGTTTCCTTGATATGTCTTCTCTATTGGTGAGATATCATGATGAAAACATTCACCATGCTCATTGTTCAATGCCCCACATTTTTCTGGAAAAATATCTTGGTGAAAATTTGTAAAAAGGATCTTAAAGACATACTGAAGCCTAATTTCTGAGAGGAAAACAACAGGTTTTCCACTAGTTTGTTGGAGTTGTTAGCCTTGTTATTTCCCAAAAAGTTGGTCGCTAAAAGCCATCAACCATTCCACGCCTTCTTCTTGTTACACCTGAGAATTTGAATGGCTTATCTCTGAAGAGCTTGTGGATTTGTGGACCGATGAAAACAACCCTCTTTGATTTCTGTATCACTGATTCCTGGGAATTTCTCAGTGAGGTAACTATATGCTGGCCCTGTTTGCCTTCAGTGCAGAGGAGGCAGCAAAATGTTGCTGGAATCTACCAGTGGTAGGTGCTGTACTTGCTTTCTTCCCGGTTCCAGTAACTGTCGGGATGGCCAGTCCCTCTTCGCGTATGGAAAGTCTTTGCTCAACTGTCCCTTTGACACAATGAATAGCAAAACTTCATGTAGCCCTGCTGCAGTCCTAGAAATATAGCAAAAACCTTCAAGTCTCCACAATGTTGCCATTGGTTCTTGCACTATGTGCAGTTCAGAAGAAGCTTCATGTTGTCATATTATTCATTCTTATTCACTGCATATTGCAATGCAACCGACAGCAACCCTTAGCCATTATGGAGCAGAACAAGCTTTTAAATTTAACTTTGATGAGTCTATAAACAGTCTCCACCCCTCAGGATTATGATTATGCAGGGCTATTACCAAACCATGAACAATGTTACACTCAATACGGTTTCCTTCCATCCACTCTCTTTACACCACGGGTGTGGCAAAGGCGTTGATAGCCTTATGTGACTCAATCAACTTCAAAGGCTTGCTGCACAAGTATTGCAGCACATATACTGGGCCCAGCCACTGCCCTAGTCCCCACTCTGGTAGCCAAAAAAAGGTGGTAGGCTTTTCCAATTACCAGGGTTATGGCACACTTCTCCACCAACATAACAGAAGTTATCTGCACTCTTCAAGCAGTTTCGCTGCATTCTTGCTGAGGTTTGGCCAACAAACAACTGTATGCAATACTTGGGGCATTTTATAAAGGTTTTCCAGTGCAAAAGGCTATCTGACATGAGCAACACAGGTGTGTATGATGCTACTCCCTGGAAGGAACAAAAATGCAACAAGTTGAATGTTGCAACATCTGGGAGCTCAATGCATCATCCACTTTGCCTGCTGCACTGCTTCACCATTCTGATGAACAGCAAGTAGGTTGATGCAATGCCTGGGTGTTGACTGCATCATCCACTTCCAACAAAGGGTTGCCAGATCACTGCTCAAAGCCACTAAAAGTCAAAAGCAGTGAAATGTGTACACACTTGGACCCAACCCAAATCACTGAAAGTACAGCCAATTAACAATAAATGAGTACAATATACAAATATTTGTGATCAACACCCTAAAATTAGTAAAGATTTGCTACTTTTAACATCTGAAGAATTTTGGCTGTTGACCAGAGTCATTATCACACACTAGTGCAATAATTTTCTCCAATATGTGTTTAACTGTTGGGTTATAGTACGTCCCCCTGCGACCGATATGCTGGAGAACATCCAGGTTATGGATTAGACCATATTCTGGTGTAAACATATACTGTCACTTCTTTCTACTGTTCAAACACTGTTAGCACATAACAGAGCCTAGGCAAGGGCATTCCTACAGCATTTTGCTGTGCACCAGACAACAGATAAGAACCAAACCCTGTTACATACTCCATTTCAGGGTGACAAAAATCTTTCTCATTATTTTCTCATAAACAGCAACAAAGATAAAGGAACTGTATGTACCACGCATCACTTAGGTTTGAATAAAGCCAGGTTTGGCTATGTTATTATAATTCATCTACCACAAAATATGACAACTGTGGACACTAGTTGTAGACAGCTGTGTTTTTGAGGAATGAGATGCAGAAGCATGTTTGGATGGAAAAGAGGTGAAGTGACTATGTAGGTAACCATGATCCAGTATGGTCTGAATTTTATATGATGTTAGGAGGGAAGAAAAAATAAAGACAAATGCTGTAATTACATTAACAAGTTCACTCACAAATGTTGCTTTCATTAATAAATTAGGGATATTTCCATGCACTGGTGAAAGAAAAATTGTAAACAGTTAAGTCTTACTTTTCCAATATTCAACATTAGTGTCCAAATCTTCCAAGACATATGAACAAATAATTTACATATTCCTATACATTTTGTAAGAAGTCAGCTTACAGTACTGTTTAAACATATACAACACAACTAAACAAAACATGAACACATTCATCTTTTTAATAAATAATGATAAATATGATCTGCTAGGAAAACAAATGTTCTGTTCTAAGCAGCAATTAGAGAAGTATTTTGGGTTTACTCTTTGGTTTTGTCATGGAAAATGCACGGAATCTATCCAATTCGAAATATGGGTTAAACAATAAAAACAAAATACACAATTCAACAAAATTATACTGTATAAAGCTAATTTCTTCAATATTTTCATTGCAACAATGATAATATATTTTCTGCTGTCATTGCAACAATTATGATACAATATTTTCTGAACTGTACTGACATTAACTTTATAATCAATGTAATGCAGACTGTACTCCGGACAAAACCACGCATAATAAGTTTCAGAAAATCAAGCCCTTACCCAGCCTCCATTTCTTTTTACGAACGGAGCAACCGTCCTGGCAATGCAACGTGTCATATGCTGCGGAATGCTTCGAGCCAGTTTGTGCATATTTTTCTCTTGAAAATACAAAGCCAAGCGTCCAGCAAGGGCATACAGGCAAATTATACGACTCCATGTCACACAATTGTTCTGAAATAGTTCGTCGCACACACCAAGTAGTGCTTCAGATGTTTCTTCTGGTGTGCGAGCCAAACGTTTTGCAAAGCCAGTGAATAATATAGCATGTTTTCCCAGTACTTCCACCACACTGTTCCTCAAACAAAGCGACAACTGATCTCGTTGTATTAAATGTACATTACTCTCTCCTAGCAAATGCAACACTACATCTTGTGCTAAACTAACTCCCTTTGCTACCACAGGATCCACGATTTTATCACGGGACATTTCCTTTATCTCACTATTGCCATCAATGAAGGGTGTTTTCAAGCTTATAAGTGCTATTGTACTATCACGTTCACAACCAATACTTGACCTATATCCTGTCTCACCCATTACTGTATTTTCTGAATCAAAGAAACGAAATTTTGTCTCTACACACAACCCACATCACATTCACTATCGCAACCACAAGCTGCAACTTTCTTTGTGCTATCTTACATACTTGAACCAAAACTCTTATCTGTGGCATGGATGACGTTTCGGGCACAGATTAAAACCGGGTGGATTGGAAACTCTGGGTTATAACACAGTAGACCGCAGCGTGCTGTCATCTATGAAGATTGGCATGTGGGGGTCGATAACTCAATCCTTTGTGTGCTTCTGCCAGTTCATATGTGAGAATAAGCATTGAACGTAGCTGTTGCAGAGGAAGTTGCTTCACATTTAGGGTAATAGTGTATAGTTATCACATTAAAAATTCCTTTTAATGGCATTTGTATTGACTTCCTATGTCACACTGTACATGGTGACATACGTCTACATGTAGAATGTGTGCCAACGTACTAGTATGTTAACTCATGCCAACCATCTTCAAGCCATCACTGACTGTATTCCTATATATAGCTGTCTGATATTATTTGTATGCAATTATAAAGGCCACGTCAAATTACTCTTTCGTAGTATCAACCAAGTTTCAGAAACAGCCCCATATACAGAAATAGCAAATACCGAAACAACCATTCCGACAGAATGGATATGTGAGTGCTGAGAATTACCCTGGTTGTGTACTGCAAGGGTTGTACTGTGTAACCGCAAGTTAAATGACTTTCACCATTACTGTTATTTTGGACAGCAAGTTTTTAAAAATACTTTTAAAACACCCCACAACTCAGGAATTTTGCAGATCCAATACTTTATACTAATTTGGCTTATGTAGAAAGTTTAAATAAAATATATATGATTGCTATGTATGTAGTAATTGTGACCTTTCTAATAACTTTGCAGTAATATAAAAAACTAACTAGAAATACAGTGTTTGCAGATGACCTGAAGGTGGCAAGTATGAGCTGACATGTGTGAATAAAGAGCGTTCTCTACTTAGTATGTGAAACGTGTAGTCGATTATGTAGCAGTTGTCATGTTCAGTGTCATATAGTAAGTTGATAAAGGTCTGTTAAAAAGGAATTGTTAGTGTGATAATTACAATTTAATACCACAGTAGAATGCAACAGATGAAAATGTAAAAAGTGTGTGTTGATGAAACATTGTAATGGGTCTAATATCATCTCTATCCATCACATGGAGAAGAAATTTCTTTAATAAATATGGAAGTCTATATAAACAGTTTATCCTACTAATGCAAAATCCCCTAACTGAAATATATTGGGCCTTGGTGAAAGAGATGTAGAATATTATTCATAAGATATTAGATTAGATTAGTTGATTTTGGGGAACTGCAATGAAAATGTTTTGCTTATTGATATAAATATATGTACTTAACCTAAAATATTGTGCACAACTTATACCTCTACCTACATTAAAAAATGCTGTACAATCCCTTGAATATAAAAAGGATGTTATCAAAGTTTTATTTATTCACCAACGGATGCACTAGTGAGTTGTCTTAAAAAAACAATATTAAAATTTGCATTAAAATTTGTATTAAAACAGTTATAACATGTTTCGGTGTTACAGTTACACCTTCATCAGGGAGCGCATTAATTTGTTATTTATTACAGACCTAATATATGCAGCCACACTACCACTGTATTAACTACACCCCGATGTATTTTAATGGACTGTTTTAACAACTGTAACTTTAGTAAGCACAAATTAATGCGCTCCCTGATGATGGTGTAACTGTAACACCAAAACATGTAAAACACAAATTAATGCGCTCGCTGATAATGGTGTAACTATAACACCAAAACATGTCGGAGCTGTTTTAATATAAATTTTAATATTGTTTTAAGACAACTCACTAGTGCGTCAGTTGGTGAATAGATAAAACTTTGATAATATCAAGATGCACAGTTTAAAAAAAATAAAAATAAAAAAATAATAAATAAAAAAAATAAATAAATAATGAAAAGGATATATAAAAAAGATCTGGAAAATTTTGCAATATGTCTTATTTACATACTGTATTCAGTCAACAAGAAACAATTTCCTGCTCAACAACTATGTACAATGTGTATACTCTGCCAATGGTTTGAGAGACAAATGCAAACTGACAGCAGAAAAAATGATAGAACAGTAATCCTTCAAAAAATAGTAAAATTAATCAAAAGTCCAAGAATCTCAAATACACATGAAAATATATTCACAAAAACACAAAATTATATTACTGAAAACAAATACAACACGCAGGCTGGAGTTGGAAAATAAAACCACCTCATTGAAACAAAACTAGAAGAACTACTGAATAAAGTGACTGTCAGGCTGAGTATTATGAAACTGAAATATACAGGACTGTTCATAACATGTTCATTAAATGTCATTAACCACATCATGCTAAAGTTAGACAAATATTAACCATCCCTCTCTTTTATTAAGCACCACACCATGAGGGCATATGGTAAAGAGGTAAGATATGAGCATGTCTGTGCATTCTTAACCTTGGCACTAGATGAGAGTGAGTAGTCAGTTTCATGCTTCTCCACTGTACTCTTGGGAGCAACATCGCTGATTTGTACTGGGTATGCTCCTTGGATACTGGAGCCAAATTTGACAGATACAGGAAAAGAATAAACACTCGCCACTGCCTGGCATCCATTCCATGGCCTAGTTATTTTACTGACTCAATTCACAAAAGTTAAAAAACTAAAAAAGAAACTTCTTCAACAATATGACTGACAGAAGCTTAAGAAAATCTACACTGTGTTATACTTTCACAAAAATAATTGTAACTAATACATTACTCAACTTTACACATATCAAAACTTAGTCACCTAGTGTTTTTGATGTATGTATAAGTGACATAGAATATGAAAAATTACTTCCTACTTGTAGACATGAAGTATAATTCATATTTTGGCTTACTTTTCTTTTTAAGGAAAAATTTATTATGTTGAATTACTGTGCATACTGTGTGTGTGTACGTTATATGTGTGTGCATATGTTCTCCCCTTTGCACCTTGTAAAAAAACTGATTCTCATGACCATGGTATGAATGTCATGACACTATAAAGATCATCTCAGCTGCCTATTTTCTCCATTTAATGATGTGGTACTGACAAAAACATTCCTTAATTTTGGTTCTTGACATGTCAGTGGAGGTATGCTGCCATTGTTAACACACATGGTGCACATGTCACAGAAGGGATAATATCCATGATGATGGAAGGTAGGGTTCTTTGCCACTGAAACAACTATGTTAAGGTACTAAGCTGAGGGTTGTGTAGCACTGGATTGGAGGCAACAGTTTTGTGATTTCATCAGTGCCCAGAGCAACACCCAAGTGTATTTATGCCTTTTAACCATATGGGGCCCTGTGAGTGGCGATATTTATTCCTGCACTGACTGTGGGACCAAAACAGCAACCACAGGAAATGAAAATGTCATCTAGACTGAGTCTCATATGAATTCCAAACTATGGAAATATGTGGAAGCAAAGGAGGATGGCAGCCTTTAGCAGTGGGCTGGCAGTTTTGACCCACTGCCTAAGATACCTGATCATACTACCAGACCTCTGGATGTTGAAAAGCAGGCAGGCACTTACCATGTGGCTGAAACCTACCATGAAATCTGTACACATTGACATATGTCATAGCAAGAGAAATATAGCCAGTAACTTGCTTGCAGTGAAGTGGACACAGCAGCATTTACTCAGAAACCCTGTATCTATTTGTACTAATAAATTAACTGCCTGGTCATGCTACAATAGTAATTTTTGTTACTCATTATGGAAATAAAAGATTGTGCCTTACCACTTTTGAAGCTCCATTGTAGGTCTGGGACTCTTGTGGACAGCAATATATGAAGGATGTAATGAGGGAATATCTCCTGCATCAAAACCACTGTGCATACCAAAATGTTTGTCACATAAAAAACACAAAGACACTATGTGAATATAGGGAGAAGGCACTATGGGAATTTGATAAAAGCCTATGTAAGCAAAAGAAGGTAGTGAATGCCATAAGGTTAAGCTGCCCATCCACAGGGGCACATGTACTCTACTGGTAAGTCAGAACATAATGTGTACATGTATATTGCAACTGTTGTCATTGTCACTGAATTCATGCTCAGCGTAATGTTACCATACGCACACTACTCCAGCAGTGAAATTGAACTCTGTGTTGTTTACTTTCTTATAGCTGGGGCTGTGAGAAGAGACTGGTGTCATGTTGTGTCATGCATCTGATTGTAGTGGCAGCAAACTTTATACAGGAAGAAGACTAAAAATGTTCATCATGAGGTCATATGAAAAGAACTGGCATAAAACGGCAAGAGGCAGAGCTACCAGAAGCATGGTGCAAGATTGTGCACTTTTGCCACCTTGGGATTTTGACATACTTTAATTTATAATTATATGGCATTCATAACTGTGCACAAATTGTTAAAATTAAAGAAAATACCAACAGATGCAGTATATTATAATATGAAGTTTTTACAATTAAAGCATTAGAAATCTCACATGTTTCAACCCTGTGTGGGTCACCCACAGAGAGTGGACATCAATATTTGTATAAAACATAGATTAATAAATATACAAAATGAGTTAAAATTGTGTTAAAATCGTTTGATATCTTAAAGTTGGTGCTGTAGATGTGTAAGTTTGTTGAGGTATTCCTTCTGAAATGGATTTTATATGTATATTCTGAAATAATATTAAAATAACAAACAAATAAGTATAAATAGTAACAGTATATAAAATATGTGATGATAAGTGATAGTTGTGTGTACAAAACAATGTTCCCATTGTAGGTATGGTACAAAGAAAGTGGAAGTGTAATTTATTAAAACAACAGCAGTTCTACAAAAACAACAATCAATTTCAAACCTTCCCATGATTTTAGTATGAGAATGACTTACTCATTTGCTGTCTTTAAATAAAAATCACATTTTTCTTGGTTTCTTTGTGACTGACCATTTAAAACCTTGGCCTGCCTTACATGTAGGTAATGTGCACCACTTTGCAAAAAAATCCTGCTGGGCTGATGGTCATGAATTAAGTGTATCAAGATTTTTACATTCTTCCCTCATGTTGTTCTAGGAGGTGTTCTAATTTAATCATTTGTGTGCTGATTTAAATTTATGAATTTTACACGACTTGCACGCAGAAAAAGGCGAAGTTCAAAGCGCATGTCTTCTGCAAATACTTCTAACATTAGTGCAACCACTAAGATTCCTTGCACATCAGCGACGATAAATGCAAGCTCTAGGTGACATAATAAACAGCAATTATGAATGACATGCAACCCTGCGATGACTATTCTTAAGTACAGTAGAGGGATGTTATTTTAAATGACAACTGTTTCTCTAAACTTACACAGTTTCAACACCTAGACCTGGGGTCGACTCAGCCTCTAACAGAAATGAGTACCAGGTATATTTCCTGGGGGGGGGGTAAAGGCGGCCAGTACTACGACTGACAACCTTACCACCATTACGTGCCGACTGTCTTGAAAAATGGGCGCCACATCTTTCTGGAACCCTCAAGGCCTGACCAGGCCTATAATAGGAATTACCTTATCCGTATTTCTGTGGCACATACAGAAATTTTGTCCACTTCAGAATGTCATTTACGCGTGTACAATGGCGTAGCTAGGTGTTGTGACCCTCCGGGGCCAGCAATCACAACGGTAGCCCGTGACAGAATCTACAAAATAAATCAACATTCGTTTATTGAATTGCCTTTTATTTGCCCCGCCCTAGCTGCGTCCCTGCGAGTGTTTCTTGTCTAAAGCAACTCGCGAACATGACAAAGAATGTCGAGATTAGTATAGTGACACCGGGATTATCTGTATCTCAATCCCACACGTCTAAGCTCCCGTACGGCGTTCAGCATATCTTTTTCGCCTGAATGAATGCTAGCTCCAACTTCGGTATTTTGTTTGTGTAGGTGCTGTGGATGTCGGAGGTAATGTGTTTAGGTGGCTGAACTTTCACGTGCAATATTTTAAATGTATAATTCATTTCTGGTTATGTGTTAGTCTTAGGTTACCCAGTAAACACGGAAGGTGCTGAAGCGTCATTCAACCTAGGCTGCAAGACAAGAGGCAGCAAGGTGGGTTATAACCAAAAATCATTGGAGTAGCTACATTTTTCGGCGCCCGGTGCGAGTAAACACGATGGTCTCCCATCAGAGAAAGTACGAACTTTACAAAAATTACAAACATTTATTGATTCTTCTTTCATTTACACCAATAAATTTAAAAAATGTTACACGTAGCAGACAATGTTTTTATTTACAACAATCATTCCTGGGCCCTTTTTTGCCGCCACTTTGACTCTGCCGCCCAGGGCGGCCCCACCACTCGACCCCCCCCCCCCCCCAAGGCCTTTCTTCCCCAAAAACCGCAACTTACCCGTGGGAGAATTTATTTAATCACCCAAAAACTT
>Ga0123354_10015377_pt1 | contig 11945 bp, 8 predicted proteins | sample TergutLab28metaG_2_FD_97872 | JGI IMG/M metagenome (GOLD analysis project Ga0123354, IMG submission 97872) | Labiotermes labralis P4 segment gut microbial communities from Petit-Saut dam, French Guiana - Lab288 P4 | ecosystem: Host-associated > Arthropoda: Insects > Digestive system > Gut ... | reverse complement strand
TAAAAAGCCACAGAAAACACATAAAAAAAGTACTTTATCTTGTTATAAAAAAAACAAACAAACGGCCACCCGGGGTCAAATTTGCCCCCAGCCTTGTTTTTTTTTTTTCGATAAATTTTTTTGGTGTATCTTACAGTGACATCAACCTTCGCGACTTCGTCATGACAAGTGTCCTCTAGGTCGGCATAGTGGTTTTGTGCTGTTGGTGATAACCGTTTTTCTAAAATTTCGATTTTACCTCCCTGGGGTCAGATTTGACTCCAGGTGGCCTTACGCGTGTTGTTTTTCTGTTTGTAGTTTTGTGCATTTTTGTGGTGATAATGTGCTATAAAATACTACTATAGTATGTTTTGCCGGTATTTTGAATAAAAATGACCTCCCTTTAACAATTTCTAGTTGATTAGGAGATTAATCTTCTAGATTGTGACAGTGATGATAGCGAGGACGACAGACACAGCAATGATGATATTGGACTATGTGGTTCGGAAGATGAAGAAGATGCTGTAGAGGAACATATTGATGATAATATTGACTCTACGTACGATGTTGCAGACACTGGTGACCACGGAGAGCCGGAAAACACAGATGTTGAACATTCAGAAACAGGAGAAAGCGCAGACCAGGAGAATAATGTTTTCCAAGGCAAGGACTTTACCTGGAGCAGGACATCTCCCAAAGTTGCTCGAGCTCGCAGAGAGAACATAATAATGAGTCTTCTCTTGTCAGTGGTAAGATTTGACGACAAAGCAACAAGAACTGAGTGTCGTTTGGAAGATAAAATGGTAGCATTTCGAGAAATTTGGGACAAGTTTATTGGTTTGTATAAATCATTGTATTTAGTTGGTTCAGCTGTCCGCATTGATGAACAGTTACTTCCTTTCAGAGGAAGATGCGGATTCTGGCAATGTATGCCGAAAAAACCAAGCAAGTACGGAACAAAATTTGGATAATGTGTGATTGTGCCACGAAATACATGATGAATGCGAAAGTTTATTTGGGCAAAGAAAATAATGAAGTAGCTCGTGGATTGGCAAGTGATGTCGTCTGCACATTGGTTCAGCCTATATCTGGTCAGGACAGAGGTGGGTGAAATGTAACAACAGATCATTTCTTTACGTCTGTTGACCATGCAAATCAACTGAAAAACAAAAAATTGACACTCAGGACAATGAAGCAAAACAAAAGAGAAATTCCACAAGAGTTCAAACCTGCCAGGCAATGTGATGAAAAGTTATCTATTTTTGTATTTACCAAGGATCTCACACTTGTGTCATATGTCCCAAAGAAGAACAATTCAGTTGTCCTCTTTTCAACACTCCATCATGATTCAGCAATCTGCAGCGATTCAGGAAAGCCTGAAATCATTGAATTTTATAACAAAACAAACGGTGCAGTAGACATGCTGGATTGAATGTGTGCAAGGTACACAGTACAACGAGCAACTCACAGATGGACAATGGCATTGTTTTGTGGCATGATCAACATTGTTGCAGTAAATGCATGGGTTGTATGTGCACACAACATGCACAAAGATCAGCCTGAGAAGAAGATAAAAAGGAAAGACTTTTTGCTCAGAATTCCACGTGATCTGATGATACCATTTGCAACATGATACAAACTTTCTACACTACCTAGGAACATCAAAACAGCAATAGTCATGTGCGTATTTGTCTCTGATTCTGAAGAAAACACCATGCAGGACCCTGAAGACTACGAGGCGATATCAAGAAGGCGAGGGTGCTGTCATGTATGCAGCAAGAATAGAGATGTGAAGACACAATTTGTCTGCAAAGGATGTGGACATTACATCTGCAAAGACCATATGAGTATGATTGTTATTTGTGACACTTGCTAGAATAAGGATGAAACTGATGAATTTGATTAGTTGTGTTGTTTTTCCAACTCTTCTTCTTCTTCAAACCATTTTATCATATTTACATTCTTGAATACAGAAATGAATGATGAACATAACCGGAATTCATATATTGTATAGGGTAAATGACAATCATGTCTTTGTTGTATGTCATTGTTACATACATGAGGTTGTCATTTCAGTGATGTCAAACTGTTGTGCTTTTGTAAGTAGACATGTATTTTAATTTGACAATAAAAAACTAAAAACCAGCACTAGTTATAACCATTTTCATGGTGGGGTCACATTTGGTCCCAGGTGGCCTTCTACGTCCAAATACCTTGGGTGGCCTTTTGAGGGTTAAAATGAGGGGTGGCCACACCACTGTGCCACGTCACTCAAAATGGTGTTCTTTCTCAGAAAGTATGAAATTGAGTGACTTCAAAATACTACATGTAACATGTTTTCTGGTATGGGGCTGCATTAATTAGTGTAGAAGTAAAGCAAAATCTGGTCCCTAATTGTAAATAGGGAATATATTAGGAAATTCAGTCATTTATTTTTTTTTTCCAGTGTATAATTATTCGCCCTGCTCTATACATCAGATATAAATGCTGGGCAATTTAATTTTTTTATCTGTCAGTTAAAGGTGACGAAGTGGTTTGGTGGCACCATACTATTCTGAAGTAGACACAGTAGAAAGGTCATTAATGTTATCCATATTTATGAACAATGTTTTGTCATTTTTCATTTAAGTATTTGTAATATGTGTTGCAGTTTCAGTGGATTTATCTTGGGTTACAAGAATGTGAAACTACTCTCAGACAAGGCAACATTAATAAATGATGATCCGCATTTGCATTTTGATATTGAAGCTGATTTTTACATTTTTACACCAAAAGTAGGATGTACATTATTTGGTAAGTTATCAGTAGTTTTAATTTTATAGTCTATTTTTAATTTTATAGTTTGTTGTTAAAATGGAAACACCAACAATTCACTGTCTGATGAATGATTTTACTAATGTCTAGTGTGTCTAACATTAAGATAGACTGTGTTTTATAATACAATTAATGCCTGACAAAAATTTTTGCCTTGTTTCATGATGTGAAGCAAAAATGCAAAGATTTTCTTGTTTGTAGCTTTGCGTACCTTGTGGGTCTTACTGTTGATGTGTTGCAAGGCCAATTGTACTAGGTAATGCACTGTGCAGTTACAAATTACAGTACATGAATACCCCACGGAACATCTCTCTGGTTAACAATTCCGAGGTTGAACATCTCTTTGTTTTTAATATGCGTATTTCATATAACATATGTGTCTCTAGGTATGTTTTTCAGCCAATGGTAATTCAGGAAAAATTTTTGTTAATGTTCCAAAAACTCATTACAGCATTTTTAACAAACCAACATGCATGCAAGTTTTACATACTATTGCATACAAAGCAACTATTTGTTAACAAACTTATTCATTATTTGGTAATCAGGATTATGTACAGGCATTTTACTGTGTTTCATTTACGTTCTAGGACATTGGTTGGGGGTTTTGAGTTGATGTAATGCATTGTAATTTTTCCCATTTAAAATAATGGAAAATATGCTGCTGGTTAGCATTTTCTTGCAGAACGTCTGATTTTCAGGAACAGATTACTGATGTTAAGCAGGAGATGGTTGTATTTTGTTAGCTTTTCTTTAAATGTACAGAATGTACCATAGAAGACACAATTTGTAGAACAGACATCTGTAAATGCTGAAGCAAGAATGAGAACCCCCCCCTGCAGCAACGTTTGCTGAGTCATATAGCACAAGTTCACTGACTTGCTGTAATTTTGTTGGCTACCAGTTATGTGGTAATTCTGTATTCAAAAACACAATTTTTTTTACAAGAATAGGTTTATGTGTGGGGTAATTTACTTTTTACAGTTCAAGCATTGTTCCACCTGAGTGTATACAATAATAGTCACAGCAGTAGAACGTGGTGTTCTGAAAACTCAAACGCACTATAAGAAAATCCTCTACATTTGTCAGAATCAGTTTTGTGTGTGCAGTGTCCTGAAAATGAAATGGGGTCCATTGTTTTTGGAAGAGACTGTGGGGGCAGGACATTTTCAGCATCTGCTGTCATTACACATTGTTTATGACATTTTTGGTGTCTTTGAAAATATAACAAAATAAATGGTTTACAGTATTGGGTTATGTTCTACATGGTACTTCCAGCATACTTGTTTTAATGAGAAGTATAGTGTATAATGTGCCAGTGTAGTGATATTTTTTACCTTGAGTCAGTTTTTTAAGAAAAATTTTGACCATTTGATTTGCCCTTTATGAAACGTGTAGCTAGTGCTGGATCAAAATGAATGTACGTGACACATTTTCCTGTAGACTGAATTTTCTCTAACTTCATTCAGTAATGTTGCTGGATTTCTGAACTTTGTCATCCGATCTCCCAAACAGTATATTTTGGAAATGATTAGTGGTCCATTGGTGCAGTGATTGAGCCCATTTCTTTCTAGTGGTCCAAACTGAGTAGGTGTCATTCCACCTCACCCGAGGGTGGAAAATGTCATGTTTCTGGAGTGTGTGCTGTTTGGAATACCAGATGCTGGATGAAGTCCAGGAACCCAGTAATCCAAAATACCGCATTTAAAACCCATTAGCATATATTTGTGCATTCAATATATTTAGAACTGAAATGTGGAAACATGCTCAGAATACTGTCTGCCTCCACTGTCTCCATTACAACATCACTATGAAGCATTCATTGTGTTTTAAATTGGTGGAGTCATAATTCATGTGTAATTAAGTCAGACATTTCAAAATGTTCGAATCAAAATATATCTGTATACAAAATGTAATATATGTTGTCAAATAATTAGACATTTCCCACTTTTTTGGTCAGTTTTTATAGCTGTAGAGCTAGCTTGTGACACATGAATGAACGTCTTTTAGTGGGTTAATTGAAAATGTTTTAATTTGTGTTTAGGCATTGTAAGCCAAAAAGGTGTGAACCACATTAGTTGCCTGGTTCACAAATGCTTCCACGTAGTTATTCCAAGGCTCACTAAAGAGACAGATGAAGAATGGCTTGGGACTTCAGTGAATATGGGAGACCAGGTGACTTTTAGTGTGGAAGCATATGACTTCAAAGGATGCCTCCCATACATTCGGGGAAAACTAATAAATTTAAGGTATGCATTTGTATGACACAAATATATCAGTCAGGATGGCTGAGTAAGCAAAGTGAGTGGGTACAGGATAGATAACAAAAGTTCACTTTGTGGAAGGAGCATGGATTCCTGCCTTCGGTGTGATGTCCGGATTGGCTCTGTAGCCTATTTGATCTCGGTGTTCAGGGGTTATTTCTCAGAAGTAGAGCAGTGAAAATGTTAATGTGACCTGCCACTTCATTTGTTGCTGAAGTTAAGAATTTGTGAGTCTTTGCCGCTACACTTCTCATAGGTCTTCATGGCATGCTGTTTATGCACAAGGCCAGCTTTACTGCACAAACCACATTTATCCTTTGGATGACATTATACTGTACTTTCTAATAATATGAGCTGAACTTGACGATCTCAGTACCAAATTGTACTGTTTTCAGAGCTGTGATAATTATTGATTGGGTTAATTATTTGGTCAATGTTTACAAAATAGGAATTTTGAAAGTTGTGGAAAGCAGAAGTGAAGTTCATGCCTTGTACACCAAGAGGTCCATAATAATAGTAAAATTAATTCAGCCAGTACTTTGATAAATTTGTATTTTAATTTAATAGTACTGTTATAGCAGCCAGACATGCTGCTTAAGTATATGTCCATGGACTTTCTCTGCCTAAGTTTGCATAGAGCAATATCTTGGACCAGACATGGTCGTCATTTTGTATTCTAGGAAATGAGAAGGGCTGGCTTCCTGTTTCCTATTCCATGTTATGACTGTGACTTATTGCTCTGTGACTTCCTTACTAGTAGTTTGTGTACTCTTTGCGAATGTTTGAATAGAATAAAATACAAGAAGGGCAGGCACAATAGTGACCTGTGCACTTTGACCATACTTGATCTTCTTTTTTGCATCCCTTTGTTCGTGCTTGTTGCAACCTTGCACTTTAAACAGTGCAGCATCCTGCTAACAGAGATTTCCTCTAAGGCACCTGGTTTCATAAAATGTTGACCCAGGTGCCTTAATGTAAATTTATTCAAAGCCTCACAGTCAAAAAGAACATTGAGACTGTTTCAGATGCCTGTCTCATCTGTCACAATGGGGACTGTTCACCAGCCCCACTTTTGTATATATATATATATTTTAAGTCACCTCGTACTGTTAAATTTCCAGCCTTTTTAGCAACGGGTCTTTGAAGAAAGCCCTTAGCCTGTCTTTTTCCACGAATGGACTGTCAGTACTCCTCATATTTCTTATTCGTCCAGCCCCTTTTCCTCTGGCAACCTTTGCAGGGAGGTCATATGAAAATTAAGAGTCTTAATGGCTGTTTGACTCAGATATAATGTAGGTGTTCCTATCTTTGTAGCCCATTTCTATATTCTCCATTATGCATGCCATAATGTCATGTATTTCTGCCTGGAATACCATGGTGTGGAGCCCAAGAATGAAGGTATGTCCCCTTTTTGACCTCCATTTATACACCCAGGTACCAGTGATCTTTGACCTGTCTTTATACCAAACCAGGCCTGCATTATTGTCTGAAAGGTTTTGCAAATGTCACTGGCCTTCAGCAGTATGGCAGACAGTTTCCCCACTGTAGAATTAATAAGAATTATGCACCATGATCATTAATTGTGCATTTATCAATCTACAGTTATTGCTAGCATCATGATGTAAAGGGACAAATTTGATAGACCACAGGTGTCGTAAGTTCTCCCCAGACCTTGTATGTCCTGTAATAATGTAAGCTACTTTCATATCATTTATGGTCATCGGTCTCTGGAATAGGCCAGCCAGGTAGTAACTCATTTTAACATTCTCTCCCATGTTGAAGAATATTCAGGCACTTGTGAATGCGGTAATGAAACCTCGGGTTCCTTAAAATGTGCGGAATTTCTTGACCAGCTGAAAACTAGTTAGCTTCTCAAGGACTCTGCTTCATGGAGTAAGTTACAGAATATTAGTATTAGATATATATATTTAATAATATAATAATTTAATAATACTGACAATCGAGAAATTAGGTCATAATGTTCTACAAAGTGGTTTTCAAGAAATGGTTAAAGAAAGGAAAATGATGGAGAACTGTCACACATGTTTCTAGAGTCCATAAAAGAGAAAGATGAACAAGGTAGAGATAAAGATTTCCCAGCTCTTAATTTCCATGCCATGAAGATGTATGGGTGAGAGGAAGTAAAGTTGCACACACTATTTTGATCTTAGCACTTACAGAGGTGAGTGGCCATGGTAATGCTTTGCAGCTAAGCAGTGCTAAGATATTATGAAGGCTGGTGTCTTTAGTCCATGCAGTTCGAGTATTCGGATGCTGTGAAGATGAGGTGGTGATGTTTGATCATTTTCATAAATTATCACTTTTCTGAAATGAACATAAGAAATGTTTCCAAGTCTTATTGATGTTTATATATGTAGTAAAAATGATGGAAATGTTATTAACTTAACAGGTGAATGAAAATACCCATTTGTATAAAAGTCTCTGTGTTTTTATAACAGTTCCTCTGTTATTTAAATTTATTACAGTTCTCAGTGTGTAACATTAATGAAGGAAGATGCAGTGGATGGTACGTCTGAACAACAGAAAAAGAAGAAGCCTAAGAAGGATGAAGAGTCGTCAGAATGTGATCATTTGTTTAACAATGTGGAACAGGAGGAGATGCAACCAGTATTACGAACAGAGCATAAGAAAAGGAAAAGACATTTCGAGGATGAAGGAGAGACTGGTGCAGAAAGAAAGAAAAAGAAGAAGAAGAAACAGGAAGTTAAAGATTATAAATCTGTTAATTGTCAGACCCAAGAAGAGGAAGATGTGTATTTCACTCATTTGTCTTCTGAAGATGCATTCATGACATCACAGAAGTTACCAGTAATGGACATGGTGGAAAGTGATTTGTGTATCATAGATACAAATTGTAAGGCAAAAAAGGAAAAAAGGAAGAAACGCGATTTATACAATGTTAAACTGTCATATGCGCAGAATAAAAATGATAAGCCCACTGTGAAAGAGGACTCATTGGTAGATTGTGACATTCCTGTTCAATATCAAAGTTTGGGCTGTGTTACTTGTAATGTAGAGGAAGCCCAGGTCATTGCAGCTCCAAGTGTGGCAGGTTTGTTAAACAGGGTAAAGAGTAAGCAGAAAGGCAAGCCACCAAAGAAACATAAGAAGAAGGATGATCATGATGAAACTAAAAGTGATAAAAGTGGTAGTCATTTGTTAGCAGTTTCACATGGTGAAAATAAAAGGAAGAAGTCTGATAAATCACACTGGAAAAAGAAACAACATAACTCAAAAAAGGCAAAGGAGAAGGCTTCAGTCTCATTTGATCCAGTAGATATGCTGGCAGAGTACATACTTAAGTTTGAAGAAACTGGAAAAGATGATGTTGCAAATGAATGTCACAGTTCGAAGGAAGGTGTTGCAGATAGTAGAACTTCAAACACAAGTTTCAGAAGTTCCTACTGCAACACAGGAGCAGGTATGGCTAATGCTGCAGACAGAAGACGTAAGAAAATGAACAAAGGTAAAGGTGATGCTATACCTGTGCGAAGGAGTTGGCCTTTGCCGCCATCATCTCGCCTTTGCAGTGCAGCTTACAGTCCTGTAGGACAGGACATTGTATGGAGCAACAGTATTGAGAGTTCCATTGAGTCTCCCAAATCATCTGCTGATGAGTGTGGTGTGTTGCAGACGCCTGAGAAATGTTTCACTCGTAATGAAGTTTCCAGATCTCCAAAGAATGGTATTTCTAATAAAGTAAAGATATCATTGGCAAGCCCAAAAGAAGGATTGGGATCTAATTTAAGCTCTTTGTCTCCAAAACAAGTGACAAGTCCAGAGAAAACTACATTTAGGAGTACTTTGTCACGAAAAGGAACCAGTGATTCCCACCTTCCTACAATAGCATCTGCCTCAAGCAGAAAAAATTTGAAGGAAGTGAGTGATGTAAATTCATCTATGACAAAGGATCGGACTCCAGTTTCAAGTGGTTATACACATTACTTAAATGTGGTCAAGGTACCAACACATGCTAAAAGTCATGGCAGAGTCACTGTAAGAGAACTGATTAATGCCAGTGTGATACTGCCACATCATAGTGATGTGCTACAGAGACTGAAGTTTCCATCAGTGGGTGTGAGATCAGCAGTCATGTGTGAGCTTTCACCTCTGCAAGCAAAATCTCTGAATGAAGTTTCCACAGACTTAGTGAAGGAAGCAGTGACCAATGAAATTAAGAATAAACTAAAAAAAAAGAAGAAACAGAAGGAAAAGAAAAGTAAGACAAAAGACAAAGTTGGAGAGCACATAGAAAGAAAGCAGAAAAAGAAAAATTCACAAGGTCACAAAACAAAAAAGTTACACTAGAAAGTGGTTTAGGAATTCAAAATAAATTGGTAGACAGAAGGGAAGAGTACAGAGAAGAATATACTGCAGCTAAAGAAAAACAAGATAAGAGTAAAGAAAAGGATACCAAAGGTAATTTAGAGGATGTGAAAGTTTTGACATCAAAACTGCTCAGTTTTTTCCATCAGCAAGGAAACTCTTAGGTGTGTAAAATGACGTATACATATTACTTGGAAAAAAGAAATGGGTGAAGCCTTTTAGAGCCAAACTGAACCACACTCCCATATTGAGTCTGTTTTATAATTTTAATCCAGATTGAAATGGTAAAAAAGAAAATTAGTACTCAGTTTAATGATTTAACTGATTTTGTCGCAAAACCTGTTACGTAATAGAAGCAGCATTCTTCTCTTATATGTGGCTGCACTTTCTAAGTCCTCTGGCTGAAGAGATAATGGATACACTGAATTTTAGTTCATGAGGAAGTGTATAAGGTTTAGATGAGCAGGATACATTATATCACATAATCTGCTGGATGATAACCAAGAAGATATGAATCCTAACCAGAATATCTGGTTTCAAGATTGACATGCAGACTACTTGGTAGTCTGAATTATTTATCCTTTTAAAAGAAGTTATTTCTTGCAGTGGTATTTTGTGATGTGTAACATAATTTGTATATGTAAAAAGACTTATATACATTCATGTGAAGACTTTGCTGCATGCAAGACATAGTTTATAACTTCCACGTTTATTTTTATTTGTATGAGAATTGTGGTTCTCGTTTGAAAAAGAAGCACGATATTAATTAATGTAAATGTGATAAGGATAATTGTATGCTAGCTTTAATTCCTTTACTTGTAACTGACTGCTGTGATTGTATTTTTAAAATCAAGGAAAATATTGTTATTGAATTCATGGGTGGTCTGACCAGTGGCTGTCAATGGCCACTTCTGTCATATCACTCTGTGCAATAAAACTCTTGTGCCTCCTATGAATGGATTCTTTGTTTGGTATTGGAAGTGTTTGCTAGCATTTATAACAAGTATTATGCATAAGCTAAATAGGGCAGCCATTTTTTCTTGAACGTCTGACATATTTTGGTATTACATGTGGATGTGAAACAAAAATTGATGTTTCCTCATTTAGGGATGTCTTTGAAATAGTCTGTGTGGTAGACTTTACACCACACTAATTCCTTAACGTGTTTATAAATTTATATCCTCTTTAAGATTTTATGAATGAAGTCTACTGATTTTCATGGAAAAAGGTAAAGGCACTCCCAAGTGTTTTTGTCTCTGGCTTAGTCACTACACAGTCCAAACAGTCTGTTGTATTCTTGCCATGTAATACAAATTAGCCATATGTCATTCACAGTGAGAAGGCCTTATAGTTAATGTATATTATTCACGTTTTGATGTGGGAGCAATTTTCTGAATGGTATGTTAAGACTCGAGTGTAATAGGTGACAAGAATTTACCTCTTTTTGTGTTTTTTTTAAATGATACACATTCCGAAGATTAATTTGGACTTTAAAGCAATGTGGCAGCTGTTACTTCTATGGCTGCCATTACTACTAATAAATAATATGTGTAAGAGTTTTTAATGTTATTCATTTAATCACAGTTCTAAACCTAGGCACAGACTGTCAAGTCTAGACATGGCGTTGACAAATGAAGCAGTTATCTAAATTGTCAAGTGAGAAGAACTAAGTGGGACTTGCAATGGAAGTTAGTAAGAATCTGGAAAACTAAATTGTACCAAACATTTGTTCACCTAGAATGTTGCTTTACTTGTGCATGAATGCATGTGGAAGAGCAGAGCTTTTTGCATAATTGTGCTAAAGAAGACATAAGCAATAAAAAAAGGGACAAGAGATTTGAGACGTGGAACGTTAGGAGCTTATATAGGGCAGGTTCACGTACAGCACCCAGGGAATTAGCAAGATTGGATTTAGTCGGTGTGCAGATTAGGTGTGACAAAGGGGGCAATGTTAGAGCAGAGTTCCAAAATAATTACCAACAAGATGACACTTGTAGACTATCCTTTATTTCAGGGTTAGTCGTCCTTCACTCTACATGTTTCGAGCTGCAGGGAGCTCATCATCAGGACTTTCACTTTTTTACTGTACAGGCAGCCTCTGGCATACTCTGGTTATTCGTTATTAGGTGGCCTGCGTGCTTTAGCTCAAACTATTTCTTATGAGGTTAGATTGGCATTTATTTTACTTTCTTTTGTTGTCTTGATTTGTAGTTATAATTTGGTTTACTTTTATTTCTTTCAGGTTTATTTGTGGTTGATTTTTTTTTCTCTTCCCCTGTCTTTTATTTGATTTATTTCTTATTTGGCTGAGACAAATCGTACTCCTTTTGATTTTGCTGAAGGGGAATCTGAGCTTGTTTCTGGATTTAATGTTGAGTGTGGCGGTGGTGGATTTGCTTTAATTTTTTTGGCGGAATATGCTCGTATTCTTTTTATAAGTTTATTGTTTTGTATTATTTTCTTGGGTAGAGATCTTTATTCTTTTCTTTTTTATTTAAAACTTACTTATATTTCTTTTTTATTTGTGTGGGTTCGCGGCACTTT
>Ga0123354_10015376_pt1 | contig 11945 bp, 10 predicted proteins | sample TergutLab28metaG_2_FD_97872 | JGI IMG/M metagenome (GOLD analysis project Ga0123354, IMG submission 97872) | Labiotermes labralis P4 segment gut microbial communities from Petit-Saut dam, French Guiana - Lab288 P4 | ecosystem: Host-associated > Arthropoda: Insects > Digestive system > Gut ... | reverse complement strand
TTTTTTATTTTATAAAAAAAAAATAAAAAAAATTAAAAAAAAAGTATTTATTTTTAAAAACAAAAAAAAAAGGGGGGGGGGGGAGGGGGGAACCTGTCCCCGAAACGTGGTGTTGTTAATTTTAAAATTTCAATACATTACACGATGGAAAAATAATCAATGAAGTTAATTCATTTAAACGATTCTAAATTTAAAATCCGTGGATTTCGAGTGTCCGACTTGACGGTTTATAGCAGCAAAAAATCCACCGGAACTGCCCACACTACTCAATGCAGGATACTTGGCGATGGCACGCTATACCAACTAGCCGCCGGAGTGCACTCATGCTGGAAGTGACTGTACATCGAAACTAAATATTACGTAAGACTTTACTGTTCTAAATCTCACAACGAGCGTACTTCACTTACCCACGTTAATCACAGCTTCTCCTCTGTTTTGTGTCGGGTGTCGTCCGGCATATAGTTTGGCACCCCTGGCAAGTGGGTCCTACTGCCAAACAACATATTGAGCCACTTGGCTAAGTAGCAGAATGCTACTCCAGCATACCTGTGGGTGAAACAAGGTACTCTCTCTTCCAACATTTTCTCTTTTATCCCAGCCGTAAGTCTCAATCGATTATTTTACACGTTTGTTTATACAGCCTATGATGAACCACACAAATTTTTCATGTTTTCTGTTAACATACAAAACTTTACGCCACGTCGTAACAGAGTCAACGAGTGCAAACAAGTGACCAGTCACATTTGATAGTTCCTTTTGCTGAGAAAAACGATGGAGTTTCTATACCTGTGACGACGATTTTGCCGTCCGGTAGGTGTATACAGAGCTTAACTGAAGAAGAAAAATCCTAAACCTGGTTATATTATGGCGCAAGCCACATTCCCCTATAAATCGTGGCACAAAACAACGATATAAGCGTACCGCGTATTCGGGAGTTAACCTTTTTGCAAGGTCTTGAAACGACTATGCTTTAGTCGCTGACACGAACTTCCTACTCCTCCTTCTTTTTGTTGTTGTTGTTGTTCTTCTTCTTCTTCTTCTTCTTCTTCTTCTTCTTCTCCTCCTCCTCCTCCTTTTTGAATTTGTTCAGAGTCTAATTTTTTAATGAAGCATGACTTTTGGAAGCCAGCTCTGCTTCCGTCGTTAGACAAGCAAAGCAACTAATCTGGTTGTCCCCTTAGAGATTAGGTGTCTTCTTTGCCTAAAGACGCAAGCAGAGGCGGCTCCCGAAACGTCGTACTTCATTAAGAACTAAACGATAGACCAAGTCCAAAAACAAAAAGAAGCGTCATGTCAGTAAGTCATATACCACTGCAATGCACTACACAGATGGGCTCTCATCTACTGTTCCAATGTTCCTCCTGCTCCAAGAAACGACAATGATTTCCACAGTGCTGTACCATCCTCAAGCAGTTACAACAAATATCACCACAAAAATCAGAACGCTCATTGACGATATTTTTAAACCCAGAAATAAGAAAGCGAAGTAAAATCCAGTTCACATCCCCCAACCGAGCGGTGCTGTGTGTCGGTGGCGTAATCTTATGTCAGGCTTGACGTTCTCATAGCAGTGTTGATGAGGACACACGTCTTCTGGCATGTTAAACCGTATAGACTGGCAAACATTTACCTAGGTTTCAGAGGCGAGTAGTGTCTCGGTTCGTCAAGCAGTTCAAGAAGACTTTCTTGGAGTGCTTGACGCTAAAATTCTGTAAAGGCAACCCACTGGAAGGACAGATACCGAACACATAGTCATCGCGATTTACATTTCAAGTTGACTGTATGACAAACGTCAAGTTGATTATACAAGGTTATTTTAGTCATCATCATCATCAGCAGCAGCAGCAGCAGGATTGTCATTAAGGTATTCCAGTTAAAGGAATTAAAACTTTCCCTCATTTTTTGACGGATCTTCACACCATCATCTACATTTCAGTTTACTCTGATAATTAAAACAATGAAAATATTATTTTATTGATCGTAAAAGTAGCTGAGTTTTATACTACTAAGGTATAAGTTGGATCAAATCAAGAAGAATGAGACGGGCGGGCCATGTAACATGGATGGGTTTCCCCACCAAACCCTGTATGCAGGGTTTGGTGGGGAAACCTGAGGGAAAGAGACCGCCTGGAAGACCCAGGCATAGATGGTAAGATAATATTAAAATGGATATTCAAAGTGGGATTTGGGGGGGGGGGAGGGCATGTACTGGTTTGACCTGGCTCAGAACAGGGACAGGTGACGAGCTCTTGTAAATAAGGTAATGAACCTTCGGGTTCCATAAAATGTGGGAAATTTTTTGACTAGCTGAGAAACCCGTTACCTTCTCAAGAAGGATTCCGCTCCACGGAGTTAGTTCGTTAGTTAGTTAAATATAAGTTGTGCTCGACAGATACAGTCGTTCGGTGTATTGTTTGAATCTGTACGGCACAAAGGGATTATAATCTTTGTAAATAACCAACTTGACGTACAATTCTTTTTCTTATATTGGTTTATTCCAATTCTCTACATGTTTCGAGCAATCAAGTGCTCATCATCAGGAGAGTCGTCTGTATCAATACGACCTCTGGTATAGGCCACTCTATGTAGGTGGCCGTGTGGTATGTAGGTTTACAAAATATAAAATAAAACAAAGGAATTAATCGCCTTACGATACACTCATAAGACAGTTTCAGACTTTGATTTTAGTCATTCTTTGCAAATGTACTGGCCATTAGTACTTTCTACTGTACTCATATCTGTAACTTATAATTCGTCTTCATTCTCCTTAATGTTCACGACCCGTCATTCAATTTCCTGCGGCACCTCTTAGGTAGCGCCATTACTGCATTTTCCATTCTTCTGTCACAAACGCCTGAAAATGTGTCAGCAGACCAATACACTACCAAGAATGTTATTTACTTTACCAATATACCGTTTTAAGAATTTTATATATTTTAACTTCTTATTACACATTTTACGAGACAAATGATCCAGTTTTATATATCCCATTGCTGTAAACACAATTTGCACGTCATACCCTTTGAGACAAATGATTAAATTTATGTATTCCATGGATGTAAACACGATGGGATCCCAAAGTGTGCATAGCATCTTGTGACTTAAATGACAAAAATAGGCCTGATGATGACTATTTATAGTCGAAACACGTAGCGTATGTAAATGTCTTGAGTAATAAAGTGGTTGTGCTTACTTACACTGTTTAGTATTATATTATTCTAGGCCAGAAGTGATCGGTTCCAACTCAGCCTCAGAACACGAAATTCTGGCACTTTTACATTGTTCGTTCCATTCATGACGATATATTAAAACAGGTTACACTAACAAATGTACAATTCTACAACCTATATGTTCTCTCTGTTATTTATCTCCTACATGTTTCGGAATTCTTGCCATCTTCAGGCAACTCACACCAAAATTTCATTGGAACACACAGCAGTAAACAGTTTACACGAAACATACACATGTTTATTGGTATGTTCATTGTAAACTAATTATTGCTGTGTGCTTTAATGAAATTTTGGTATTAGGTGCCTGAAGATGGCGATAAGACCGAAACATATACGAGCTGTGTAACTGAAAGAATACACAGATTGTAGAATTGTGCATTCGTCGTTTTAATACGAAAATCTTAGGTTCAAAGATTGTTTCGGATGATGACACAACTCAGGTCCCTGATTGCCGTAAATCGCCAAACTGGAAAAGATACGCAACACTGTGCAGTATATTGCTTAACAGATTTGCAGTTGTTGAATTCTGTACGGGTACGTGGCAATATTTCGACTGCAAAGAAGATGCAAGCAATACTCTACACATGGCTCTTGTTTGTGCCTACAACAGAATCCAAATTAATGGCATTTTATTAGGTTCAATGACGCACAAAAATGGCCAGTGGCCACCGAGAGTGTCGCTGATCTAGGTCGTGGCCAGACGCCCCCCCCTCCCCCAACCAAACTCGCACTGACAGCTTGATCAGCATAATTACGTGCTGAAACTGCATCGGTGTACTTGACCAACGGAAATGGCTAAGCAAGTCAATAGCGTACGGAGGGACTTTTTCTCACATCTGGCACTTGAAAGTTAAGTAGCTACTGTATTGCTGAACGTAAGAGCATGGAACTCAAAGGCCGCTCTCTACACGCTTCGGAAAATGTTGTCATAAATGTCTAGTGCGACTTCGCAAACGAAGAATCAAACTACGCAGACCTTTCGTAGGAGTCTGTAGAAATGTGAGATGAGGTCTTCACAGAGATCTTAATTACGATTCCGGTCTGCTGAGACATGACGCCGAGTGGAACTACCTTGAAAATGGTCCCTCCGAAACGTTGGCACCTATAAACTAACCCCCCCCCCCACGGCGTCATAACCCAAAATACTCAAATTTTCTGCAGCGATGCATTAAATTTCTGACTGAATTAGGAATTTCGTCCTGAACTGTGTGCCGCACCATACCCTTCAAATAACTCAACACAAAGAAGCTACAAGAGTTTACGTGTGGTGCAGTTCTAACTCAAAAAGCACTGGGTACCGGTTCGACCGGACTGCCTTCCCGAAAACGTCCTGAAGAAACAGAATATGCTAGAGTGAGGTCAGGCACCAACTTGTCGAAATCGGGCTATAGTTTAGGTCTTCACTCTTCTGGGATGTTATGTTAGTACACGTTGTAATGGGTGTTACACGCGAGTGCTCAAATTTGACAAAGATTTAGAAGCCGCCTCAAAACTCTTACAAGTGCTAGATGAGTGACATAAAGCAATTTCCATACTGAGGCCCCACAAGCATTAGGCGCAACCGCACAAAATGTAGTCTCCCGGAAGACCTGGCACCAGGATTTGTGTATCTCTGGTGTTAAAATAAACATTTTTTACTAATTAAATCTCAAATTCTGAACGTTTCAGACAGGGCTGGTCTTTACGAGTACACTCCCAACCACCACCACACGTGGTTTCTTACCATGGAGTTTTCTGAACCCCCTGAGATCCTCTTTAAGTGGGCTTTGTAATCCTGTTACATGCTTCGAATAACAGGCAAACTATCTGGATACGGTCAAGTCTGATTCACAAGGCAGCTCTCTGACCTTTCGCTGTGCTCGTTATCTGTACGCACTGGGTTAAGGCTACGATTTAGAGAAACAACCCACACATTATTCACGAAATGAAGCAAGAAATGCCAACAGCTGTGATAACATCAATGCCAACACAACGGCTCATACGGTGTAAAACTCTCAGGCGTCTACGAACGGCAGTACTTGAGATTTCCGCAGCTGTATGGTTCAGGAATCCGTTTTCCTAAGATAAGACGCTGCGTTAGGGGTAAGCAGTTCCCGACGTTTCGAAGGTACTGTACCTTCTTAATATTCAAGGGTCTAGCGGTCTAACTCTTGTCTGACAGTCTTCAAGGATCTCGGGACCCTCGAAGATGACAGAACTACAATCCATCGAAACGTCGGGAACCTTTATCTAGTGACGCGGCGTCATACTCCAGAAGAAGGATTCCTCCACCACACTTGGTTTAGGATCGTAACAGTACCGCCTCTTGAAAATGTTTCTGCCTGGTTTTCACTCTCCAGACTGAGTGTTCTGCTCAATAATGCCACGTATTTAACGCAAAGTAAAGATATCCCTGTCCGAGCCATGCAGGCATATATAGGGGCGTAGTGGTATAACTCCACACATGCTTAACTTCAGCGCTAGATGGAGTGGTCAACACTGGGTATCCACTGAATTAGAAGGCTGGGTGTACACCACGGTCCCTCTGGATGATGTATTAAAGCTGAAGTGTATTTTCAAAAAGACCCTATAGCATAAGTATACAGACGCATGTTACTTATAACGGTTGGTCGTGCAGGCATAAGAGGTGTAGTCACAGTCAGTTCAAGATACAACTGTGGCTTCTGTCTTGCATGACTCATGAAAATCAAGATATGCTGCAACCTGACTAATTGACAGCTTAAATTTTATCCTGCCATTTCCAAAGGCGAGTTAAGCAAACAGAAGGCTTCAGTCAGTCAGTTAAAAATTTTCAACGCCGTTTTTAATCTTCGACGATTGTAGACATATGAACATAAAGCACAGTTTTGTGTCTCCTATCTTGAAGTACCTTACAGAGTAGATGATAACAAATCTTTCGAGATACAACTTCCTTTTCTTTTTAATTAACTCATACATATACCACCATTTTTCTTCCCCCAGGCAATATACTTCAATGAAAATGATTATATAAGTACAATATATACCTTCATGATTGTCTTCAACACTTCTCATATCTTGCACATTACACAATAAAATAACACTCACACAAATTAATTACCGGTGCCCAAGATACACAAGAAATATATATATATATGTAATTTAGGTTTTAAAGTTTTATTTTTGCCAAAAAAAAACCCGATTTGTCATTGCAATTATACATTTAAAAGACAAACTGTACACCAACAAGACTAGCCGTCTTTGTTACCAACAGCATTAGGCTTTGAACATTTCATTCACAGAAACTCCAGGTAATACAAAAATTTATTACAACAAGGTTATGCGCTGAAGTTCAATTTCAGGGACAGCGTACATTAAAAAATAAGAACACGTAATCCACCAAGGTTAAGCTCCCAGTTTTCATTCCAGTGACACACAGAATTCAGGGTTCCCAAAATACACCCTAAAAACAAACTTCATACCAGCAAGGATGGTCTCTCATATTATCAAGTAAGGTTAGTCTCTGAGATTTCATTTATTTATTTACACAAACTCAAGTCACATAAATATATTTATTCCACCAAGTTTAGGCTTCAGGTTTCATGTTAATAGCAGAACCACAAAAATGTGTTTATAAAGCCTAAGATTCCTGGTTACCTTGCTGACTTACACACACATTGCAGTCACTATGTAGGCAACCCTCAGTGATAATTGTTTCCATTATTTCCAGTGGAAATTCCAGACTATGATTTTATTTCATTCATACATTTAGTCCTAAAAGTTGCAGTTGTTGAACAAGTTTCCGATTTTAATTATTTGGGAAATTTAATATTTGGAGAAGAAAAAGACAGAATAAAACTACAAGGAAGATATAATAAAATGAATGTGATAATCAAACAATATTTTGGGAACTGTACGACCACTAACTTAAAATTAAGACTTCATAACATCACTCTGAAAGCAGCTTTATTTTGTGGTAGGGAAACCTGAACCAAACACAAGACAATTTCCAAAAAATGGAAGCAGCATGGACTTACAATAGTGGGCCATCAAATAAACTTTAACATTCAATACAGCCTTAAAACAGGCAACATTGTACAAGATCTGAAAGCACACCAAATCAGTAGGACCACCTGCAAAAAATGGACATAAGCCAACTAGAAGAATGTCTCCCCAGTACCAGCCCATGGGATGACAGGACATGGCATGAATTAGATAAAAATGGAAATACCAAGAAAATCTCTCAGACCTAAACAAAGGACATGTCCATGATTAAGATGATGAAGTTGCTTATTTTTTATATACATGGGTCTGTGCATCGTGAATCGAATTTAATAACTGTCAAACAAGATGCGACTTATTCAGTTTATCACATTTCTGTAGGTAGCTCTACAAGTTCCAACTCAATGAGAGCGGATGGTAGTAGATCCGGTTAATCAATACCAGAAGCTGTAATTACAGTTGTACGAGCTCCTGATGATGGATGTCAACACCCGAAACGTGTAGAGCTGCCTACAGAAATGTGATAAACTGAATAAGTCACATCTTGTTGGACAGTTATTAAATTCAAAGTTGCTTACCTTACACAGGTAACAGACTTCCGAGATACTGGCACACACATACTTTTAAACACATTCATATTACCCAGGAATTTACTGACACTCCAATTCTGTACGAGATCCATACAATGTATGTACCTACACTAGGCAGGTTACATCTAAGCAAATATCATTATTTCATGGCAGGGAGAAAAGTTACATGCAGGGGAATTCTGACACTAAGTAATAACATATTTCAAAACAATCCATTACGCATTCACAAAATTGTGGTGTGTCAGTGACTACAAGTACATACATAATACATCAAACAGTTACTAACACACAAGGCAAATTTCCTGATTATTAAAGAGGAAGTTGCAAGACTGGCCATTTCACAACCACACAGCTTCAAAAATTTAATAAATAATATCACAGTATGTATGTGGTAAAGTGATGAACTAGGGTTCTGTACACATAAAAATAGCCCAAATACTCACCTTGAACACTTCAGAGAAGAACCCTGAGCCTATCTTTTCACATGTGAAGTCATCCAGTCTGTTAAGGGCAGCAACAGCATGACGTAATGCTTGGCATGAAGACCCTGTCATGCGAGAATGTTTTGTTACTGGTAAAGGATCATCCATCATAGGTTGTGGTACTGGAGGTGGGACTGGTGTTATTAATTCTCCACTGTACAGTCGATGTTTACCACTGCTATCACTACACTGATTTTCACAGTATCCACTATCACTTCCACAACCACTTTCTTTTCCAAACATGTTTACTTCCTGGTAAATCTGTTCATAAAATGAAACCCTTATGTCACAGACTGATACATTTTCAACATAATATTTAAAGATGAGGTAGGTCTAGATATTTTATAAGCTGGCCAAGTTCCCAAAGAAAGCATTATTCACTTATTAGCTGCTTCACCTATGTTTCATGAACTCTCTAATGTAATAGGTCACACAGTGATTATGTTAGTCCACTTTAAGAAAACTGTTTTTGAATTTCACGGTATACAGTTACATAAAAATATGTTCGAATATACCAGATTTAACAGGTAGGGCAATTATTATGAGCAAAAAACAATTCGTGTATATTCCAGTAAACACATAAATTTAATACCAAAGACCGAAATGTTGACATAAGTTGGCGTTGGCACTTTTATTTTGTGGGATAGTCACGGTTCTCTGAATGTCATCGACAGTAAAGTTGCACTTCTTTATCATTCACTTGCACCTGAATTTGTATACGGAGTTATAATTTCACATCGAAACACAAGATCACTGGTATACGAAACTCAATCGTCCGCTTTAATCACTAACAAACCGCAGACTACACGAAACGAACTTTCACCATCTACCAACCGGGGCAGCCATTTTAAAACTGCAACGACACCTGGCGCAGTGCACAGATAGAAGGAATGACGTCACGGAAGTGGGGAGCACAGGAATTTAACGCATTGGGAACTTGAGTGACTACTACTTGAACCATTCATTTTGCAGCGTTCGTGGTCTTTGAAAATAGTATTGGTACACAGCTACTTGCACGTACAATTCTATATTTGCTACAACACTGTATGATTCTGTTAATGCGAAAAATCTAGTGGAAAAAAATATGCCTCCTTGTCAATCATACTGTGTTATCTCAAAAATTAATCACAGCTTTTTGGTTTGGATTTGGTACCGGTGACAGGATAGAAAGTAACGGCGAAACTTTGCATTCGTTTTGATTCAGTAGTACCCCTGCTTTACACAGTTCTAATCTGTACCTCTTTATATCCATTTCCACGAAAGTAAATTTGTATGGAATATAAAATATAGATTGCATTTAAGATCTGAAATTTTGATGCACTCTTTGGCATGTACAGAGCTGGTTGGTTAAGCGGTAAAGGTCTATTCTTGTATTCAGGAGGTGCCCAATACGAATTTTGTGGTGGGACAACTACATTGACAAGTATTTTTGGGGGGTGGGGGGTGGGGGAGGGTTTTCTGCCTCTCCAGGAAAATTCCTGGGTAGGACCCCAATTAAGCCGCAACGACTTCCTTCCAAATTCTATGATTTCATGCTATATATTCATGGATAGTGAGAATATCATCATATTAACCACTAAAATGCATATGAAAATAATGTTACTCAGCATTGTGGCACACATTTCCATTCCTATTTACATCATACATTCCAAGTGAAAATTCATAAAGCCTGACTGAACCCAGCAATTTTTGTTTGTGAAATCACTGAATCAAATTCAAGAACATACCAAACCATGTGTTACCAATAGTTTTTCTATTATTTAATTGTTCTGTTTCGGTTATAAAAGTCCTGTAATGATGAATGAAATTGGAAAATATGCTTACAAAATTAGTGGGAATGTAAGGACTTGAAAGGTAGTTCAGTACACCATGCACTACCTGCACAGCCAGAGGAAAGTCATGGAAAATGTCACTTCATATATCAGTTCAACCAGATGAGAGTGAAAATTGTATTATCCTGAATACAAGTTTAGAACATTAACTCTTTGAGAGGTAGTGGGGTTTGGGCAAATCATTCTCTCTAGAGTTCTGGACACCTTTTATATTTTGTGTAAGGTGAAATTTTTACTACGTGGATGAACGACAGTTCTACATATGGCGCTTATGATTGCTCATCTAGACGAGAAGCCTCCCAAATGTTATGAAAGCGACGCATACAGTGACATGTTCAAAATGGTCCTCCACTGGTCCACATCTTGAGCCAGATGATACCACTCCACACACACTCTTAACCTGCTTCCTTAAGCACTATCTTTAAATTGTTATTATTATTATTACTACTACTACTACTATTATTGTTGTTATTATTCCATTCATACATAGGTCTTCGATCACATCTATCTCCCTCCCTCTCTCTCTCTCTCTCTCTCCCACCCTTCAGGTTGTCATATCAAAACTCTTTGTGTATTTAAATGTATTCCATACATGCTGCATGAGCAGCCTCTCTCATCCTACTTGACTTGTTTATGGTAATAGGATGTGGCAAAAGGTACAAATTATGAAGCTGTTCGTTATCAGCAATGTAGAGCCTTCTGGTACTTACACCCTCTTAAGTTCAAACATTCTCCTAAGCAAAAGGTTAATACACGGTTTATGATCAGGGATTAGAGGTTTATAACAAACGTTTTATCATAAGCACCCTTAATATATGTCTTTACCTTAAAGTAGTAAGGTGACTTTGGGACACCATGTGTAATCATTACTGTCACTTTTATGAAGGATTAATTCTGTTCTAAAATATCTCCTTAGCATTCGGTGGCCACTGACCCCACTGACACCCAGACATGGTGCTTCCTCATTTTGAGTATGGAGGAGAAGGCCTCAGATACAGAAGGTAGCTGCGAGTGTATTGACTAAGCAGTTTCAGCAGTCGATAACAGGTAGTAATCCAGTTTGTTTCCTTAGTAGATGGGTTTGGTCCAAGAAAGGTGGAAAACTTACTTACCCTGAACTGAACCCTGGCCAATTGACCTGCAGCCGGTCACTGTATGTTTACTGCAGATTTACAAAAACTCGACTGGCTTATTGCAATATCTAAAATACCATAATATTTTCCTTTAGCCCTACTGCGACTTTCATGGTAAAGAATCTCTTCTGAAGTTCTCAAAGCCTTATCCCTGGAAGTCCAGCTTCCTGTCACAATGGACACACGATTTACGTTGTGGAATGTCTGCACTTCAGCAGCGCTGGAATCGTGGGTTCGAATTTCACTTGCGGGCATAAAGGTGTGTCTGCTTCTTTGTTGTCCTGTGTAGTTTAACAGACCTTGCGAAGGGCCGTTTTGCCTTCAAGATTCGCTGCGACATATCTACCAACGTGATTCAGAAACTCGGAAAACTGAAGTAGTGTCATAGATAGATTAGATATGTAGCTAAATCAATTGATTATGTTATAATAATTAGATTACATAGTTCCAGTCACTAATATTGCCCTTTTACTATTGAATTTATTCTTAAGTGTCGCTCGTTTTTTCTACGCATGTTTATTTTCGACCGCCCCTGTGGTCTAGTGGTCAGAGTTTCTGGCTACAGATACAGAGGTCCCGGGTTCGATCCCCGGCAATACCAGATTTTCTGAGTAGTAGTGGGTCTGGAACGGGGTCCACTCAGCCTCGTGAGGTCAATTGAGGAGCTACTTGAATGAAAAAAGTAGCGGCTCCAGGTCTAGAAAACAGAGATTAACGG
>Ga0123354_10015375_pt1 | contig 11945 bp, 11 predicted proteins | sample TergutLab28metaG_2_FD_97872 | JGI IMG/M metagenome (GOLD analysis project Ga0123354, IMG submission 97872) | Labiotermes labralis P4 segment gut microbial communities from Petit-Saut dam, French Guiana - Lab288 P4 | ecosystem: Host-associated > Arthropoda: Insects > Digestive system > Gut ... | reverse complement strand
TGTGACAGGCAGCGATATTGTGAGTGTCATGGGCAGCGATATAGTGGGTGTGACAGGCAGCGATATTGTGAGTGTCATGGGCAGCGATATTGTGAGTGTCATGGGCAGCGATATAGTGAGTGTGACAGGCAGCGATATTGTGAGTGTCATGGGCAGCGATATAGTGGGTGTGACAGGCAGCGATATTGTGAGTGTCATGGGCAGCGATATTGTGAGTGTCATGGGCAGCGATATAGTGGGTGTGACAGGCAGCGATATTGTGAGTGTGACAGGCAGCGATATTGTGAGTGTCATGGGCAGCGATATTGTGATTGTGTGACACGTAGCAATATTGTGTCACGGGCAGCGATATACAGTGTGAGACAGGTAGCATTATTGTGTCACGGGCAGCGATATAGTGAGTGTGACAGGCAGTGATATAGTGAGTGTGGCGGAATTCTATTTTATGGTTCGGTCTGACTTGTTCGCCTGTTCCGAACTCACACAAGCGCGCTGTGCCTCTGCACGTAGCTGCTATCGCTGTACAACGCCATTATCGGATAGGCCTACTGTTCAGATATAACCTGATTTTTAATTTCCTTCGCGATATCTGTCGCCGTTAAAACAGACGTCTTCTTCATGCAGGTTCTCAATAACACTCTGATCAGTTAAACTAATTTCACTTTGTCGTAGCAAATCTCACCGAGACAAACTTTAATATTATCATCTTCTTTTTTGTCTTCCAAATTATCATTTCCACTAGATGAATGATGCACAATTTCGAGAAGCTAGCCAATGTCGTCTTCGCTCCGCCATTCACCTACATTTTTTCAAACCCGTTATTAATTTAAACAAAGACTGGCTCAACATGCACTTTAAATTTTCCCTTATCTTAGCAACAACATTGTCATCGAGTGCTTTAACATTGACCATAATAATTTGTAATGCTGTTGTTAAAATAATGAGAAGATTTGTAGTAGACGTAGTCCTATGTGTATTAACAGCAGAGTTATGGTGCGAAATGTCGTTTTGATATATCGCTATGTTAAAATAATGAAACAAACCACTTTTAGTGCAGTCTACACGCAGATACGACCTGTGGTGTTATAGAGCATTTTGATTTACCGCATGTATGGGATATGTTTCGTAAAAGCTGAGATAACACATTTCTTGTACTTGCCTCGAACATGGCGGCATATTGCCATGAATGTACTTAGTAGGGCTTCACGTAATGTGCCTGTTATTATTTTTCGATTTTTAACAAATACTTTTTGCTTGGAAAGATTTCTCAAAAGTCTGTCTGGTGTTTCAGAATTTCTCATGCGGATAGAGAGGACAGGCGGACGGCCGTGACGAGGATGGTAGCCACTTTTTGAAATAGATTTGCGAAATAAAATAAATAAACTACCCATCCATTTAATACCTACTCAGTATTGACATCGAAACCCTCAAGTTTTGTAGAAACCTTTTTATCTTGCAGAACTCTGATTTATATCCGAAAATGAAAAAGACGTTATATCTACAGCAATTTATGTAGGCCACTCTCAAGACGATATGTACTGTTGTGCATAGCCTACTGTTCGAGTAACAATTCTGTGCAGCAGAATATCCAACCAAACTTACACTTATCACGGTTCTTGTGTATAGACAAAACGATACTGATCGTTCAGAGACTGTCAGTGCTTCATTTCGCTTTAGAATAAGTTTCTTCCTTTCTTTCTGTTTTTCAGTGCAGAAAAACACTTTTATTTCTGTTGTGGACATTTACAATGAATTCAATACACTTGTTTTGTATTTTTGTTTTTTTATTTGTATCATTCTCTCTTGTAAGAGCTTGTCTCCGCAACGTCAGTCATTGCTATTTCTTTCACTTTGAAAGAGTTATATCAGAGCGGTTTGTTGATAAAGACCTGTCCTCTGAAATACTCGTAAAAACAAAAAGTACTCAACCAACATTTTCGCTTCAGTCCTGTAATTGAATTGAGGCTTGCCCACTCTCATTACTACTGCTGCTACTGCTGCTACTACTACTTCTACCACAAAGGAAAAATTGTTCAGGCTAGTGTAGAAAGTGTTATTTTTTTAAGTTTTTTTTTGTCTTGCCATGAAAGGTTTATTTCAGAAGTTAAATGCTTCCTTCAGTATGTCCCGTTTGGGTAGCAATGACATTTCGAACACTGGAAGTGGAAGAATGTAACCAAGTTACATCAGTTATGAATAAAAACTGAAATGGATTACTTGCAGTTAACTGTGTGTATAATTATATTTCCATGCCACAGTTTTTCTTAGCTCTGTGTGAGCCACGACATGGGTCTGGTCTGATTTACCGCTTGAACAGATGACCCAAGTCTATGCTTTCGCGCATGCATTGCTGCGAGAAGAGAACAAGAATATGGTTGTTCTTACTGCCAGAACTTGCGATTTCATTTCCTGATGACCTCCCTTGGAGACTAGGATCCGTCACTGCGGAATAGAAACAAATGTACTCTAATGAAAGGGCGGCAGTGTTGTGGTGTACGTTTCATTTCGTGTAATGACCCTGAGAGAATAACAACCAATTTATACAAGTTCCTACTGCTTCTGCCAGCTTGTAATGATTGCCTTCCTTCTTTACTACTTTCGTCTTACTTCCACAACCTCTCAATAAGGTATTGTAATTAGATATGCGTGTATCACATGGGAGAAAATTAGACTTCTGAAAACACCCTTAAGGTAGAATTAATCTTAACGCGTTAGAAATTATATATATTTTTTTATTGGAGTGGTTTTGTGAGATGGTCGAATGGAACTGGTTGGTTAGGTGGCCGTTCAGTGGATGGAGTAATGACAAGAAGAGACGAACTGTAGAAAGTAGATTGATTACGTTCGGTCGCGACGGCCTAGCAGGAAAGTGAAGTGACCTAGCCATTGAAAGTGAGAGTGGAATCACGTGCCAGAAGCATGTTTGAAAGTCTGCTTTTAATTACCGCTATCAGTATTCGTAGATTGCTCAATGCTCTAGTCGACGTACATAATCAGAGCAATGCAATGGGCTGAGTCTCAGTAGAATGTTCGAAATTGTACTGCAGCCAGGAGGAACTGTAGAGCCTGCAGTAACAGTTTTTCTTTTGACCTGTCATAAGCTGTGTAATAATTTATAGACAATATATGTTGTATTAGAATCTGTAATGCAAAGAAGAGAAAGTAAATACCGAACATTGCAGTTGAATGTTGAAACAGACTTGCTTCTTATTTGCACGGTCCTCAGTTCACTCCACGGCTGAGACTCGCTATCCTGGCCGAGGGTTTCTGTGGTTTTTCTCAGAACGTCCAGGTAAATACCGCTTCAATTAACACGTTTTATTGCATTACTCACTTAGTTGCTCGTAGATCCAAATTATCATCACGAATGTAAATTTAATTCAGTACATTTTTATAGTATTTGGCAATACAAAATCTTAGAAGCCAAAATGAGATGGCATTTGTGTCACATCCATGAGATAATTTAAAATGGCAACTTGATGCAACAAGGTAATTTTATTGGTGTATTCTTAGCTCGACATGTTTCGGGTACATACGCCCATCATCAGGAGCATTAGATGATGAGTTACATCATATGGTTTTCTGCACCGAGTTTTTGGATGGGTGGTGGTCTTGAGAGCCGCTGCACCATCTGCACCGTACACACGACCCACGCAGCGGATCTCAAGACCACCACCCATCCAAAAACTCAGTGCAGAAAACCATATGCTGTTAACTCATCATCTAATGCTCCTGATGATGGGCGTATGTACCCGAAACATGTCGAGGTAAGAATACATCAATAAAATTACCTTGTTGCATCAAGTTGGCATTTAAAATTATTTCGTGAAGAAGATGCATGGTTAAACAACCCTCATGTCACATCCACTTTATAATTTTGTACTGTCAAAACGTCTCTGTTACTGACAATATGAAATTATGTATTTAAATTTTATCTTAATGTGTTTTATATTATTGGAACAATGAGATTACGAAACATGAAATTGGAGTCATGTGGAATCCTTACAAGAGTTTGATCAAAAATCTGAAAGGGGACGTGACAATTTTAAGATTTGAATTAGATGAGAATGTAGGATAACATTAAAATTAATTCTTATGAAATAGAATGGGGAGGGGGGGTCAAGAATTTGATTTATTTGGTTCAGGGACAGGAACAATTCGCATAGCTTCGTCACCACAGTGCTGGACTTTCGATTCTTGTACAAGAACAGTCTTGCAAAACCACCATCATTTTCTCAACAAGGACCTAATTCTAATGCAGTTAATTAATTGGTAAGTTCAAAAGTAGGAAGGTTGGTCATTTTCCAGTTACGTGATGCCTGTGCCATGTTCTATGAAAAGTTCTCAGATGATTCGGAAGATACAAGGCAGCACGCAATAATATTTGAATATAAAGAAAGACTTCCTTTTCTATTTAGTCCTGAGTAATTGGGGGTAGTAATGGAAAGAGTCAAAATTACGTTAAATGGCGAATTCAGTTAACTTAGCTTAAAAAATTAGGATAATTTATCCAATCTCCAACGTCAAGTATATTGTGTAACTGAATATGTAACTTAGCGGTTATGTAGAATATGCATTATTATTATTATTATCATCATCATCATCATCATCTCCTTTATGCAGGGTATTTATACTTATATTCCTGAGACAAACTATGTCGCTAGGGAATACAATGTTGCAGCTATTCAGTTGTTACTATTCATGGTGCTTGTATCGTTAGTTTCAGTGTTGAATCTATTGTACTTTTACATTAGTACTTTCCGAAGTTTGTGCGCTGTGCCCAATATGGCTTTTTTTCTGGTGTTCCTTGACTTCATGTTTTCCTGGTATGTTGCTCACGTATTTATTATTATTATTATTATTGTAGACGACAAATGTGGAAGAATAAATCAGAATTATTATTACCGCAGGACTAATAGTCAGTGAAACTCGTCCATATGCGATCATACCTCAGAATGAAATGCGTCAAGTTTAACTCTTGGTTAAGGGAAAATTACTTTTCTCCGGTTATGGCAGCAAGAGCACTTCGTGGAAAAAGTCACTTTTGTTTACAAGAGAAACAAATTAAATTACAATCGGATGACTGTACTAAATATTTCAGCTGCCGTCAGGATCGGCAGTTCCCACCAGTCTGTCCATGTCACTGGTGAAAGCTGTGTACGAAATACGAGTGTGTATACAACTACATGCGCGTTACAGAGGGATGGACACACATTTCTAGCTGTAGACCGCAGTGGCACTGACCGGGATTCCTTTCTTACAAGAGCTGTGATGTATTTATTAAGGAACACCTCGTTCGGAGTATCGTCTGTGTTACGAGCTGCCCTCTGCAATGATTTCACATCACTTCTGAATCCCACCCAGCTTTCTATTCAACGGATATCGGGACATTCTACTCTAGGGTAAAGCGGCCGAAGCACGCTGATCATTTGCGATTAGCATAGAGGTTAATGATGTGCGGAACTCTTCCTCCAATTCTCCTATAGTTTTATGGATGACAAAGAGACTACTTCACTTGTTTTAGCTGTTAACCATGGCTTCCACGCTACAAGTTCTGCAGAGATGTTATAGCCTATTGTTTTAATGAACAAATGAAAAATTACACCATGATACAAATTTGACTTGTATTCGTTTAATTTGTGGTTTTCTTTGTTCCCAAGAGCTTAATTGGAAAGCCTAGGAATACCTGTGATTGCCATTCTTCTCAAAGTTGCGCGACTAAAGGAATTGGTTGATAGACTGTGAAATAATTTTAAGAGTAATAAGGGGTGGAGAAAGTGACGCACACAAGGAATGCGGAAAGGGAGAGAACTTCACAACGACAAAATACTTTGGATAAATGACCACCTTGATGCACAATAACCTTACATAATACGTTTATTATTATAATCCTCTACATGTTTCGAGCAGCTCTGTGCTCACCATCAACAGGTCAGACTGTATTAATACAGCACCTGGTATAGTATTCTCTGTAAGTGAACTTCCGGTGTGCAGGTTTCTTCTCAACCTGCACACCGGAAGTTCACTTACAGAGAATACTATACCAAATGCTGTATTAATACAGTTTTACCTCCTGATGATGAGAACAAAGTTGCTCGAAACATGTAGAGGATTTTACTAATAAAAATATTATATAAAGTAATTGTGCATCAAGGTAGTCAATTACCCAGAGTCATACCAGGATGCACGGTCAGCAAAACATAAAATTCAGTTAACAAAAGACTTTGTTGATATAGCAGTAATGAACCTCTTGTTTTCTCTAAAATACTGGACATTTTTGGACAAACTGAGTAATCATTAATTTCTCATATATAACTATGCGTCATGTAGTTGGTAGCTATGTTTCTCCATCCCATGTGTATTATGTTTTATAATTTGTGATGGGAATTATATTTCGACTTTGAAGAATATTTCGTGAAGTTTAAATCACAAACAACTACACGGTCTAAAAGTTTATAAGAATAAATTTTAATTTGAGATTTTTCAGTTTAACAAATTAATACCAGCCGGCAGTGATTTACTTAATCAAGTGAAACCCTTCTGAGAAGCTGATTGTCTGTCACCTGCTCAAGAAATTCCCCGTCTTACAACTAAAAGTTTTATTGTGGTATTACTAAATGGGGTCACGGACGCTACCCTGTTGATCCAGTCGACACCATCATACTGCCTTTAGTTAACGTATAATTTAATATTATTTTCCCATTATATTTCTTTTTTAACAGGTTGCTTATTTCCTTTAGGATTATCAGGATTATCGACGAATATTTATAATATATACCTCATAATTATATTATTTTCCGTCCGTCCTGTTTTCCTTAATTTTATCACATTAGTGGCATATGGTGAGAAACACGGATTGTGGAACTAGTAATTTCTCATTGTCGGGCTTCTAGATCCAGATATATCTAATCTGTTTAGCACCTTGTTTTTAAAGTGTCTCAGTCCACGTACTTGTCTTGGGGTGAAAGATGAATTACTCATCCACCTAAGTCAGCATGGAAAGTAACAGTTCTGTGTATTGGGTTTTTATATGTGATTTGGAAGGCTAATAGACTGTGATTTCTAGGGTAAGAATTATTATCGTAAAACAGTTTGGTCTTAACAAATCCGTGAATATGATTTTGGTTGGGTACGGTCGTTTACAACTACGCGAAACTTGTTTATCTTGGGAAGATATATTTTACTTAACACGTCAGCACTTAAAACTATATTTGTTAGCATGTATTGTTTTCAAGTGTGTGTATATAGATGGGTATTTATGGACACGGTGTACCTAATAGCGTTCCGATACAGTGTGACCAGTTCCTTTGGGTGCCACATATCGTTCGTTCTTGCTTTTGGGTTGCATTATGCATGGGCACCTGAAAGTCACGGTGCACCTATTAGCTGAATTTAAAGTGTGGGGGGGAAAGTGACTTATTTGCATAACTACAATGCAGCTAGGGAAGTATGCGAATATGCCTGTACGTAGGAAGAGTATAATGTTTCGGTGCGCAGGTGGGCCACACTTGAGGCGCCTTTCGAAGATAATTACATGTGGTGAAGAGCCATTGTTCATTCGTCGTTCACAGGCAACAACGCTCAAGACGCAAGGTCGGTTACCCGTGGTGTGCAAGACATGTTGTAGCGGTTTGTTTTTTTTTTATATTGGTTGCTTCAGATTGTGGTATTATGATGTATGACATGGTGGATGTCGTTATCCGTGAGCAGCCCGATGCCTGAAAAACGCCGTTGATCACCTATCAGAGTTCATGGTGGCACCCAACAGACGACAATAGTGTAAACCATTTTCGCGGGGTTTAATTTGACTCAGTCCAATGTCGACTCCATTTCTGGACAATAATAAACTCCCAGTTACGTATTTTTTTAATTTTCTGAGACCTTTTGATTAAAATTAATTTGCGACACGTTTATGGAACAAATACATTTAGGCATCTTAGTAATTGACCAACTTATTGCACAAATTCTTGTATTATAATACGTTTATTATAAAACAATAATTTGTGCATTAAGTTGGCCAGTTACTAAAATTATACTGAGATGCACGGTCAGCAAAACATCAAAATATTTAGGCATATATTGTTACCGGAAATTGAGGAATTTGAATTCGTACGGCATTGCGTGGAGAGACCTGAGGGAGGAGTTGTGATTGCAGACTTAAATGTAGTCATGATTCAGGTTATTTGATTGTGGAGTGGGTAAAATATTTTTCAAAGTAACGCCAATTTACGGGCTTTTGTGAGCACGATAATGAAATTTCGGTTTCCGCGAGGAAAATATTTACTGACGTTGAGTAACTTGCTGCTTTATGAGGAAGACCAAGCCTCGTCCACTGGCTTAACTAGGATTTCGTCGCATTTTAGATAAGCACACCAACAGTTTCTTTTCCATATATCTTTCGCCAGCTGTAATCCCTGCAGTTCTTACTTATTTAAATTCTTTTCCTCCTTTAGGTCATTTCCTCTCAGTCTCTCATACATCTGACTAATTACATTCTGAAATAATAAAAAATGTATGGATATAGTTAACCTACGAAAAATGAGAAGCGTTTTCTAGAGGATCTTGGTAGAAGTGATGTGGTTTTGTTGTACTGCATAGTCAAAAAAAATTACTCGACATTAAATTTCTTACGCAGTTCACACACCAACAAATGCACTATTTATTAACTAGGTTAAAGGTTTTAATTTACACTAAAATACACAATAATATCCCTCCTACATATTTCGGTCTCTAATGACCATCATCAGAGAGCATTATCTGTACCTGACTAAAGTTATATTTGTGTTAAAACACTCGGTAAAATTACGTCGTTATATACATTTGGTGACGCGGCAGCTGTGCAGCTGGGTACCGGGTCTTTCCCGGGTGTAAAGTGCGGCCGGGGCGTGCTGCTGGCCACTCACCCCCTTCTAGTGCCGCGGTCATGGAGGAGTAGAGCTAAACCTCTACCCACTCTCTGGGCCACACCGGGCCTGTAACGGGATATATATATATATATGGGGCACGCGGTAGTGCAGTTGGTTGAGGCACTGCGCTACAAGCCGGCAGGTCGCGGGTTCGATTTCCTATGCTGTCACTGGAATTTTTTATTGACATAATCCTTCCGGTCGCACTATGGCCCTGGGGTTGACTCACCCTCTACCAGAAGAGTACCAGGAATATTTCCTGAGGGTAAAGGCGGCCGATTCATAGAACTGATAACCTTACCACCTTCATGTGCCGATTTCTTGAAATCTGGGAGCCTCAACCTCCTGGAACCCTCAGGGTCATTCCGGGCCTGTAATGGGATTTCTTGACCTTGTATATATATACTTATATATATAAAACCATACTGTTGCATGCAGCCTTACAACAAATTGTCCAGTTGAGCACTTCAGGCACTTGGTAAGATCCCAGTAGCATTTAAAACTGTTCGTTGCAGTAGTCACTACACTACCACATGTCAGCACTTTGGTGAAATACGTGACGCCATCAGATGTCGTTAAGAGCTGTAATGGAGACTTCACTGCTAATGTGTGGTTCTACTTGGGCACGCGGTGGCGCAGTATGTCGAGGCATTGTGATACAAGCAGGAAGGTCGCGGGTTCGATTTCCGGTCGCAGTGTGGCCCAAGCCCGACTCAGCATCTAAGAGATATGAATATCAGGAAAATTTCCTTGGGGGTAAAGGCAGCCGATGCAGAGGTCTGACAAACCTACCACCTTCATGGGGAGATTGCCTTGAAATCTGGAAGCCTCAACCTGCTGAAACTCGTAGGACCTGTCCAGTCCTGCACAGGGATTGCTTTACTTTTATGACTTCTGTCAGTGGCGTTTCTTGACAAATTTTTAAGTCGGCGGTTCTTGGGATTAAAGTTGACAATAACTTTAAGCGATATGAGGACATGAAAAAAATGCTCCTTCTTTATGAAGTGATATTCCTTCTATAGTTTTGCACACCCTGCATAATAGTATGACAGATGAACAGTTTAATGATGGTTCTACTTTAACGGACTCATTAGAGAGAAACGGTGACACTTCGTTACGTACTGAAACTTTAAACGTGTATCTGTCTGGTTGCTTTATATATGCATTTGCTAAACTTATTGTATTGGAGTAAGGATAACGCTCCAGGCATGTATTTGAGACGTGCCTGGCTCTACTGTCACCTCGGAAACCCACTAGTATAAGTTTCTGGTGTTTTCATAGGCCTTTCAGACAAATTCTTGGAGCCTACTTCAATGGGGCCAGGAGGTTTCCTTTGAAACTATTTAAAATTTATTAGTCACCACAAACATAACGTTCAACAATAGAGGGCTATTCTTCTTCACCTTTTCCTTCTTCTTTTTCTTCTCCCTTTTCTTCTTCTTCTTCGTCTTCTTCTTCTTCGCATTTTCTTCTTCTTCGTCTTCTTATTCCTCTTCTTCTTCTTCCTCTTCTTCTTCTTCTTCTTCTTCTTCTTCTTCTTCTTCTTCTTCTTCTTCTTCTTCTTCTTCTGATACTAAACCCTACATGGGTTTCGGTCTTGTGCACCAGATAATTCCAGGCTTTTCTAGCATTAACGACTTATTCCATTTCTCAGGTTTTGTTTCTTTAAATCATCTATCACTTCCTCTCTTCGCCTACACTTTGGCCGTCCTTTAGTTCTTAATCAAATAGCGTTCCATTAGTTACCTTCTTAACTAGTTTTATATCTTCCATTCTATTTAAGATTTCCTCAACATTTCATTATTTGTGGTTTTATGTATTTAAAAATGTCTTCTCCATTTATCAGCTTCTGCATCTCTACCCTTCCACAAACTTAACAATATAGGTCTATAATCTCTCAAAGTGACAGTCTTCAAATAATGACAAAAAATTTAGACTTTACGGGTAAAAGGTTAAGCGATCCTGTTACAGGCCCGGTGTGGCCCCGAGGGTGGGTAGAGGTATAGCTCTACTCTTCCATGACCGCGGCACTAGGACACTTTATGGGTAAAAAACGAATTTCGTGACATCCAACGGAAAGACTGCCAACTCTCCGCAGAGACGTGGGTGTTTTAGTTTCATCTTCCATCGTTAGATAACGCCACATGACTGAAACCAGACGTTTATTAACCCAGTCTTGCACAAAACCTTTCAATGGCGTTGGGTCATCTTACTTTCGAACAAAATTTCAAATATTTCAGTTATGAAACGACAAAAATAGGAACGACTTGAAGCCTAGTGGTTACTACATATACCACCAGGCTTAACATTAAGAAGTCTGCATTTTGCCCACACACTGCACTTATTTCTCCATATGATTCTTAAAGCAAGTGACGATTATTTACCAACGAACCAGTCAATGGCTGTTCCGTCAATTGCAAGTGCAGGAAGTTCTCTCCGAGGTCCAAACTGAACACTTATGTGCAGTTTAGAGATTTATTTTGATCCTCAGTGCAATTTAGAGCGTGCTCTGTAATCATCTTCATCTGTTTATCACTTTCATTAGAAGGACCAGTAAGCGAAAACTGGGAAGCTCTAAAATAAGATCACTGTTCTGTCAGATATCGCGGATCGTTGGACAGAAAAGTGATTTCAGCTTGGTTTATGTGTTTTTCAACAGACTAACGCTAGAATACGCGTATACGGAATTTGACATCAATCAGTGGGAGAAAGTAAGAAATTAATTTTCATCGTTGCGCCGTGCATTTTGAAATCTCCGCAGTTCACACACCAACACATGCACTATTTATTAAACTTGGTTAAAAGTTTTAATTTGTTGTTTTGTATGGGTGTGAAACTTGGTCGTTGACACTGCGGGAGAAAAGGAAGCTGAGGGTGTTTGAGAACATGGTGTTGAGGAGAATATTTGAACCTAGGAGGGACGAGGTAACGGGGGAATGGAGGAGATTGCATAACGAGGGGCTAAATGATCTGTACTCCTCACCCAATATTGTGCGGGTGATAAAATCGAGAAGAATGAGATGGGCTGGGCATGTGGCG
>Ga0123354_10015373_pt1 | contig 11946 bp, 8 predicted proteins | sample TergutLab28metaG_2_FD_97872 | JGI IMG/M metagenome (GOLD analysis project Ga0123354, IMG submission 97872) | Labiotermes labralis P4 segment gut microbial communities from Petit-Saut dam, French Guiana - Lab288 P4 | ecosystem: Host-associated > Arthropoda: Insects > Digestive system > Gut ... | reverse complement strand
GCACATGTGCTCGAAACATGTAGAGGCATGAAATAAAACTTATTGTGAAACAAATTTTGTGCATCAAGTTAGTTAAATACTGAGATAAATATACTGAGATGCACGGTCAGCAAAACGTCAAAATTTGCTAAGAGTTGTTTGAAATACAAAGTCAGAACAGCTAAAGAAAGAAACTACAAGCTTGCAGCTGCAGGAATATCCACACCTGCCCATCGATGGAGCCAGCTACCTCACCCTGTCTTCCTACGGTTGGAGCACGTTCAAAAGACAGAAAAACAGGGCAATTATAGCCTTCAAAGCTGTTCACTTTTACAGATACCATATGTGTACTGCTTAACACGGCAGGTGTCCGCTTTGGTCCAAATTCTGCTACGCATGTTCTCGTCCCTTTTGTGTGGTTCAACCCAATCATCGGCGTTCAAGTGTACTCACGAAATGGATTAGGTTCAGTCGAGAGACCTTGGTGGCCATGGTATTCGGCCAACGGTCAGTCCAACTGCCAGGTAATTAATGCCCAATACGGATTATTTTTGGTAGACCAACGCGCCAACATGCTGAAAACATGAGAATGCAAAAATTAAAGACGGAACTCTGGGAAACTGTAGCTAGTAGAAATGATATCAAAAAGTCGATAGATTTCAATATATCGACGCAGCACACGTCCATTGGATAAAAACAGCAGCGGGTTTGTAATTACATCGCGGATGTCGGATTCCACAAAAGAAACGGAACCTGTTGACAACCTGAGCGACTACTAGCTTTCTAAAGACTCTGTTTCATACAGTTACACTGAGGCCACAGGAACGAGTCACATGAATGGCAGTGATAACAGCGCTCAGGGCTCCCCGCTCTCTGTCTAATATTTTATTCTCCACCCCTTCTGGCCAGTCAACCAGCACAAAGTGCTTGTTAACCATTATCGATAATCGAATGACGAAAAATGGGATATGTGGAGATGATGAGTCCGTGAGGCTTCTTTCCGTAGCCTCAGTATAGTTATACGTTAACCTATCCCTTACGCAGCTAAATGGCGACTGCAGTAACATCAAAGAGCAGATCATTGGCATATACAATGTGGCAGGTTAATGACGCCATGTCATCTTCTTTTCACCGAACACAAATATTCAGAGGGGGGCAAACACATCCCCAATCCGTACAGAAGTCGGAGGGCAACGACCCCCCAGACCCTCACTTCCGACATATCACCTGTACGGAGATTGCGCATGCGCTGTGTTCGGCTTGGATAACGTATGGTGGCAGTGTGTTTCGAAATTTCATACTGTAGCTGTGAGGGAGGACTTAAATTAGAAATAAAAATTTGAAGCTGACTACAGACAGACACATACGCACAAGCCACCAAAGAAACAAAAACTGATAAAAAAAATAAAAGAAAATCTTCGTCCACCCCACCGCACCCCTCTAACAGAAACCTGTTTGCTACTGACGTCATCATGCCTGCTCTTCGACTGGACTAGGGGCTCATCCCACAGGAAGACAGTGCAGCGACCGCCAAAGAAGGGCGCTCTTTAGTGTCCATCATTTTGTTTACCGCTAGATTCACGCCAAATTTAATCAGTAATACCACATATTCTGAACACAAAGTTAACAACAATAATAGTAATAATACGTAAGGGTGTACTTGTCTCCGTGCATAACAAGAAACAACACGAAACAATGAAGACGCATGAACCTGTATTTTTTAACTTTCGGATCTCAATGGAAGTGGGTGCTCAGCCCCAATTTCATTACCAGGAAAAGAGTTCCAGGTGTCCAACGAGTGTGCCACAGAGCCGATGTGGGGGCCGCGGTACCAAGAAAACCACCAAGCTTCTCAACAACAACAACAACAACAACAACATGGTGCCGAAGTAAATCCACGCCCGGCTGATCTAGAGAATTAATCAGCAACCCCCGTTGCGCCTCGCGACTGTTTGCGAACATGAATAACAATTCTGTGAGTAGTCTCGTGAATGTTGCAAGCATATTTGAATTAGTAAACAGTATTTAAGTTCTAACGGGTTTCGTGCACAGTGCTTGGGCAAATAATGAATGTTAGAAACGTTACAGTGGGAGGGATGAGAAAAATACGGAGAGGTAATACCCACCATCCTCCTCGCTCTTTAAGCTTTAACTACAGTATAATAATAATAATATTAATAATAGAAGCGTATTTCAGTCATAAGCTTAAGTAATAAATGTCTGTTTCTTAAGCAAATCATCAGTGACAAAGAAAGGGTCAAGCTTCTCACTGACGCTCTTTCGTCTTAAAAAAATCGAAATCCTGAAAACGAAATTACTCTTAATTAATTCACTAATTTTATTTCAATAATACTAATTAATAACAATAATCTTAGTCCATTAATTGCTTAATATAAAATAAATATTCCTTGAAAAAGTTAGGCTTTTACTGTAAACTAGTCTGCTGTCCGCGCAGGGTTTTGGCGTTTCCAAATTGCCCTTGTGCTATGAGAGGTTGCTCTAAACTGATCCAAAGCCAACGTGGCACGACGTTCTGCAGTAAGCCTACCTCGTGATCAGCATGACGGTGTCCTCGCCGGCTGTCTTTCAAAGGAGCCAAAGACTTTACGTGTCTGTAACTATGTGAAAATCTGATGGCAGGAGGTCAGGAATGTAGAGTGGAAGTAGCAACACTGTCCATCCAAATGTTGTGATTGCCCAGTGGTGGTCACAACTGTCTTCATGGAACGACAATTGTGACATTTTTTTTGTGGGACAAAATCTAAGAGGGCGAGCACTCACACTTGGCCGTGTTCCGGTCAGAGCTAGCTGCTTGTCACCTACAACAAGACGTTTATCAGAAGTGTGCTAAAATACAGTAATGCATGCTGTTAAGACTTTCAGAAACACAGCAATATGAAGCACTTCGGTCATCCTGTCAGAAAGTCCTTACTTCGGATGAAGTACAGCAGTGTTCTAATTTGCTGGAACAGTATGACTTAATTCGGAATGTCAGAAAGTTCTTACTTCGGATGAAGTACAGAACAACACCTTTCTCAAAGGACCTGTGGCCACTTTTCCTGCTAACAGAGCACTGTTCACTATCTTCCTCCTTGTTCATGTGTGGCGCCATTCCATCCAACGCTGCGAATGGGATACGGGTTTAAAATGGAGGACCCAGATACCGCCCCGCTGTGAAAAGCGGCGAATTGAAGCCGTCACCCCCAACATCACAAAGGTGGAAAACATCAACGGCGACTGCCTTCCTTGCCTGCGTGTGTACGTCTGTTAGCTTAAGCCGTGCCCAACGAGCATACACCTTGAAACAGTCAGGTCTTTTGCAGTTTCCATTACACTTTGCTGATAGATGGAGAGCAGCAGAATTTATTTTTCCTATTCGACGGTCACTGCGTATTAGTACATTAACTCAGGGGATGTTGTGCATCGCTGCGGTGCAAGGGCCACTACTCCGCCTTTTGTCAGCAAATTCTGTTCCTCCTGTCTCTGCCTTTTCAATCCGTGGAGTAATCTTTGAACAGGATTCGTGTCCACAGTTACTACACCATCAGTTTGAGCCCACGTTCATGAATACAATTACTGCAAAATGATCGAGAATGCTAAAGGGCTTCAGTGAAATGGTGGTTAGTTAAGATAAAACAAAAAATGTATGGAGATAAAAATAGAATGCATTTCTTTCCCTCCACCTTTCGTGTAAGGAATGCCATCTGCCTCAGTGACATAGCAATGTCACTAAATAAACGCCCGTAAAGAGAATTCTTGGAAGACATAATAAAATATACACAACGTGCGTCTGCGTGCACATCACACGGTCATAGACTGTTGCTGACAAACGTTATGTTATGTTATGTCTGTAACAACATCCACTGTCCGTAACCTACGCAACATCGTTCTGTGCGGCTCTTTTGTTCGCCACCTCCTCCCCCCCTTTTTCCCAAGTTTTTGTTACATCTGAAGAATACTATAACGGAATTACCACCTAGTTTCAACACGGACATAGCGTATCAAGAGCAGTGCATCAAGGATAATTTAGCAGGTGCATGAATTCACGCGAAGGTAACTGTCATCACTAGCGTTAGCGAACGTAATAAAAAGATACGTATCGATAACGACTTCCGATTTCTGGCAAACGACGTCGGCTGGCCTGTTACATAAGCACCAGCGTTTTTAAGGCGCCAACTGCCTCCATCTTCGGAGCAGTCTAATATCTTCATTGACTCCTGCTTTGCACTCGTGACATCACGTGTAAAAATGTCGTAACCTCACATGTGTAGTGTAGCACCAATCGTGTTCCTACGCACGAACGCTGTCACGGCAGACGTCTCGCAATGCAAGCAATTTAGATACCATTCGCTCGCAGCAGTTCAACTTAGCCCATTTCATGCAGAAGTCTCGACGTGACTACGTCCAGGATGTAAACACGCGTCGCGCCTTGTGGATGTATTTCCCAAAACACTACGGAACTTTCGTTTTCAAATACTATCAATTTCTCTTCTAATACTATATTTCACTTCCTGCAAAAAATGAGAATTTTTCACAAAATGGTTTCGGTGTTACCCACAAATAATAATCGATGGGATTCAAACCTGATTATCTACGAGGCCATATATGTGTAAACAACTGTATCATAATTAACCTAACGTGGCGGTAGGCAGTGTTTCTTCGAAAAGCACCGGCTCTGTGACGTCACGTACGCTCACAGCGCAACAAACTCCGACATTATGGTCAAGAAAAGGAAATCTGTGAGCCAATATAAGAGCAGATGTGTTCGACATACAGTTTATTGGTTTATGTACAATAACGTTTTGGGATAAATAATATAAACTTCCTGAAATGCAAGGGGATTTTCGGAACATTAATATCTGTTAATTTGGCTGCTGACAGTCTGCTATGTTCTATTCCGTGACAGCTTTGCATAAATTTAACTTCGTGCTCGTCATAACACCTAATAAACGACAGCGTATTAAGAAACAAAACCAACGGAGTACATTACATACCACATATTTACCTTTAATTCAACAAGTTCTGGTCCAAATGGCCATCATTATGGATTGTCCAATACAAAGAGAAGCTTTCAAGACCATTACATGTTAAAATTTAAATATGTACAGAGTATAAAAAGTGAGAGGGGACCGCGGTAGCACAGTGGTTAAGGTGCTGTGCTACAAATCAGAAGGTCGCTGGTTCGATCCCAGCTGGTGTCAGTGGATCCTTCATTGACACAAAATCCTTCCGATCGCACTATGGCCCTGGAGTCGACTCAGCCTCTAACAGAAATGAGTACAAGGAGAATTTCCTGGGGGCAAAGGCGGCCGGTGCGTAAGGCTGACAACCCACCACCATCCTGTGCCGTTGTCACGAAATCTGGGAACCTTAACTTCCTAAGAACCCTCTGGGCCTGTCCAGGCCTGTAATGGGACTGCTATAAAAAGTGAGATATAGGGTGTATTAAAAACATACATTGAAGGTTAAAATACTGTTCAGTTTTACAGCTGATAAAATACACAGAAGACTCGGCATGCCGTGTCTAAGCACCTTAATAAGTATGATAAGCCAAGATGTACAGCACTACTGCCGTCTCGGAGTGGAAGTCGGCCTCTGACGATAGGGACGGAAGTAGCATGTTCCACATACAGTAGAAAGTAAGAACCATATTCGTCGAGTCAGGACACTATATTCTATCAATAATACAATTCAACGACATTTTTACCATCAAAGTATGTTTTAATATAACCTGTATCTGAATTTTCATATTCTTCATATTTAAATTTGAATATGTAATGTACCAGAAAGCTTCCAATTGCACTGAGTGATCCTTGATGATGGCAATTTAGGGGGAAGCATGTTGTATGGAAAGTAAATAAATGAAACATGGTGAACACTGATGGTTCTATTTCTTTATATACTGAGGTACACCGTGGTAATATGTCACAACAACAGATGCGACATACCTGTAATATTTGTGGCGCGTTCAAATAACCACTGTTGTCGTTGAAAAGCAGTAAGTATAAAATATTCTGAAGGTGTGTCTGTATTCTTGCTGCAGTTATCTGGGATGCAAATCGCATCGTTTCTGCGCACCATTACATTGTTGTCTGTGGTCTGTCTGGCCCTACCGTACTTTCCACATTCTCACAAACGGCATGATTTTCGGCAAAATTTATTTAACGTAAAACGTGTTTGGGTCTCTCTACAACTTCCTTTTCTCATTCTAGGAAGAATTCAGCGAGATATTATCATAAATGAACATACGTCTTCAAGTAAAGTACACGTTATTTTTGTGAGATGCTAATCAAACTTGAATTTTCTGGACAAATTCTCAAATATCAGATTTCATGAAAATCCGTTCAGTGGCAACTGAGCTGTTCCATGCGGACAGACAGAAAGGCTGGCATGACACAGCTTAACAGTAGCTTTTTGCAATTCTGCAAACACGCCTAAAAATAAGCGCCGCACAGCGATAAGGGACCCCCCATTCACGCTGCCAAGGTTAAAACTTAATTCCTGGATAAAAAACAGTACAAGAACTTCAAAAAAAGACAAGCGCCTGACTAATACATTAGGGTTTTAATGCGATACAGCTGCATATCGTGTGACACTGTGTTAGCAGATAGGTAGGAAAAACTGGGGGAACTTGCTGCCCTATCTTCAGCAGTGTTATATACAAGAAGGTCACGTTCCGAATTCCAGGCGTCTCGCCCTCGACGCCGAATATCCTCTACAATGGATACAGCCCACGCATCAGTTTCCATACCAGTCTATTTTAAAGGTTCGACGACTGGACAAGTGCTTTGTTGGGCTTCGTGGTAGCGACAGCCGGCCACCTGTCAGCCTGTACAACATGGCGCCTAGCAGACGGCTGTTTCAAAGCCGACAGTACGTACGAGTAAGTCTGCAGTTTCTTCCTTCAGCTCTCTGTCGTATTTTCTTTGTTTTTCTCCCTATATGCCCCGTTGTTTTATAAGGCCGTGAAACTTGGCCTTTTACAGCAAGGGAACAACACACGCTAAGGATGTTCGAGAACAAGGTGCTGAGGAAGATATTTGGGCCTACCAGGAAGGAAGTATAGGGAAGCTGGAGAAAACCGCACAACGGGGAGCTTCACGCTTTCCATTCCTCGCCAAACATTATTACAGAATTAGAGGGTGGGTATCTGAAAACAAAAGATCGTTTAGAACGCCACGACGTAGATGGAAGGATAATATTCAAATGGATCTAGATGGGAGGCCGTAGCTGGATATAGCTGGAAGAGGACAGGGACAAGAGGTGAACTGTTGTGTACACGGTAACAAACTTCCATGTTTCGTAGAATGTAGGGAATTTCTTGACTAGCTGTGGACTCTCTGTATTAGGTTCTCAAGACGTACTGCTTCCTTGGAGTTGGCGCCCCCCCCCCCCAGACCAGTGGTGCAAATATAGATCCATGTGTGTGTGTGTGTGTGTGTGTGTGTCTGTCTGTATTTGCATCACTGATCTTGCGATTTAGACAAGCTCTGTCAGGACCCATCCAATTCATCTCTTAACCTTATGACGGACGCAGGTCCGGTTTCCGTAACGTGCCCTACTGAGAAACCTTAGACGATGGACAGAGACCAGTAACACTAACTTACAATCTTTACGTCTACTTCTGAGCAAACTGCAGCCAGGATAGCATATAGCTCAGCCGGTACAGTGACCAGGCTAAGGGCTGGACATCGAACCGGTAGGGGCAGGAGATTTTCTTCACTCCCCAAGAGTCCACGTCGGCTACGAGGGAAACCCAGCCAATTATTCGATGTCCAACTGCATGCCATGATGACATACACGAAAGTGGAAGTACAGCTCTAATCATTCACAACCTAGGATTTAAATCGGGAGTAATAAGTTTCATGTCCCGGCCGCTTTAACTCCAGGTAAGAGTCTCTGGAAGTCAATCAATAAGAGAATTGGTAGGCCCCTGAGCTGGCCTAGACACTATTGAGAAGAGAAAAATGTTTTTCCCTACGTAGGAATCGAACATCGACTCCTCGGCCGTCCATCCTGTAACGTAGTCACTACACCGACTGAGCTATCCTGGTTGCTGTAATGAGACAGATGGGATGACAACCGTTTTAGTACATTTAGAGAATTTATATACTATTACATCGTATACTTTTAAGTTTCGGAAGACCTGCTGCTTCCAACTTCAGGGAAGACTAGACTAGTTGGCGACGCGTCCCAGAAGATGTCCTGTTTTACAGGTATCAGTACAAAGATCCGAAGTTCCCACGTTCAGCCAGACAGCACACACTTCACAGTGCGCCGGCAGCGGGCAGCGGCAGGTGATACTCTTGCTTACTGGAGCGAGCAGGTGCACGAGCGGACAACCACAACACTTCCCGGAATTACTGATTTCATATGGAAGGGCAGAGTACTGTGGTAACTTGATGCACCACCTAATTAACATTCAACACACGCCACATTTTGCCCACACACAGCATTTCCCTGTTTCGCATGGTCCTCACAATGAAGGGCGATTATTTCCCTAACCACCATTTAACATGTGGTCTTTAAGAAGCCCCAGTGTGTTCTGTTTGATGTGGAAATTGATTTCATTAGAACTACGTAGCCTCCATTAACTCCAAGCTCCAACAGGTTAAACAAGACGAAGCCAGAAATTAGTACGAAATTTTGGTTGGAAAATAACAATGGAACAATTACTTGGAAGGCAAATGGGAAGCTTGTATTAAGAAGCTTGTATTAAGAAGCTTGTATTAAAATTCATGGTCATTATAAATTCTGGGACACGCAGCGGCGTAGTAGGTTGAGGCACTGCGTTACAAGCCGGAAGGTCGCAGGTTGATTCCCGATGGTATCACTGGAATATTTCAATTGTTTTAATCCTTCCGGCAGCAATCTGGCCCTGTAGTCGACTCGGCCTTTAACTGAAATAAGTACCAGGAATATTTCCTGCAGGGGAGGGTGGGGGTAAAGTTTACGGGTGCGTGGGGCTGACAACCTTACCACCTTCATGTGCCGACTGCAAATCCGGAAGCCTCAACCTCCTGGAAATCTCTGGGCCTGTCCACGCCCCTACAGGAATTCCTTTACTTTAACACCACAAATTATGCCGCGTAAGACTCAAGTGCATATTCTTGTACTGAATCATGGGGCGGAAGAGACTGAATCGCACAAAGCTGTAACTGAAAAAGTGACAATCACTAAACAGCAAACGAATTCCCCACCTTTGTAGGGAATCCAGGCTATATGACTGTGTTTAAAAAAATCCGTCAGTGGACTCAAATATGTGTCAGCTGGATTTAGTCCACACATTTATATAATATTTGGACCCAATGCAATATTATTCTTCCACATATCACTACATGTCTCCCAAGTTGTCTCAGGTTTCCCCGGACCTCTTGTTTCTGAACATTTCACCTCTCCCCATATGTTCCGACCACCCATACCGCGTGATCTGAATACGGCCATGATAATAAAACAAGAGCAAAATCGATAACGCTCCTTGTTATGTGACATTATCATGGGACTTCCTCCGGGTTGGGCCCAAATATTCGCTTCAGCATCCTCTTCTCACAGTTCTCAATCCAGGCTCTTACGTTAACGGTCACAGCCCAAGTCTCACAGCTCTTCAAAAATCGCAGTGCGGTGGTTAGCACCCTTACTTTATATTCGAACGGTACAGGGTTCATATCTTGACTAGAACATCGGTTATTTACATTCGTCATGATATTTCTCAACCTCTCCAAGCAAATACCGGTATAGCACCTAAAATTAAGTTAAAACCGAAAGCTTCCAACTTAATATCACCAAGTCATCTTACAATCTGACGCTATGTACTGTACATCCGCAGTCGGCAGATATATACAATGTTGTTAAAATAAACAACAAATAAAAAATAAAACCCACAATTTAATATTTCGGTTTTCAAAGACGGAACAGGAAATACCACAACTGAAATGTGCGGTTTTAATTGTAATGACATACAAATTCAACGGGACGACAGCAGTACTTCATAAAATGTTAAGACTTAACAGCATTTAATTTGTAAGCTAATGTCGAATTAAACCTTTACCTTGAACAAGGAGCTATCGGAATGGGCTGGTTACTAACCTGAAACAAGAAAGAATCAAATCCGTACAAGTGCGAGAGAAAAAAAAAAAAGGTAAAGCTGCAGGTACGTCACCAAAATAGCGTATAAAGGGAATGTAGGTAAAACTCCAAGCACTGTGCGGTCAGTTTAGCGATCCATACATTAACCTTATGTACAGAAATCCAGCATGTGTGAAAATGCCTGAGACATTAGAGTCAATCTGGAATCAAACCCCAATCTTCCAGCGTCTAGTCCGTAACTTTACTGGCCCCGTCTCTACAACTGCACTAAATCATCTGTCATTATTGCGAGCAAAGGAAGGACACAAGACGTACCGCCGGCTCTGTTGAAAGTTCCGTATGTCAAGGTAAAACGTAATATTGGCCCAATGTTTAATTACGACTTTCAGGGAGTAAAGGAGGTATAGGTCCATGTATTCTCCAGTTCACCACTAGATGGAGGTGAGTTAGCTCCACAACATGACCGCTTCACCCGGGTACAAAGCCCCCGATATGCACACTACAAGAATCTCGGCGACCCCGACGGACGGTTTCCTACATAAAAATGACTCCAGCTTCACATCCCCCCCTCCCCCACAATTACAATCCTACAAGCATCTAAGTAAAAGTAAATTGCTATCCAATCCTTCCAGATATCCGAAAAAGCATTTCTTTTTGGAAGGTTTCCAGGCTTCGCCCGTCTGCCCTCCTGGTAAGAGCAACGTGCAGATGAAGATCAGTACAGAGCATCGGTGAAGCATGACACAGGATCCTCCTCTAAGTATCCAGCATTTCAGTCACTCATTCTCAACAACGTTCGTCATTCCTGCTTCATACCAATGCTGATGACTGACGCATCTATGGCAGACAGGTAACATTTGACACCCCTTGCTGCTGCGCATGCGTATGCCTATGCACTTCTAGGCCATATGACCTCAGCAGTCATAAAATCGTCGTTATATAACGCAAGAATAAATCAGTTAGAAGATTTAAAAAGCAGTTGATAACTTCAGATTGAAAGTCGTCTAAGTAAAACTTACGAACTCAGAAAAAATGCGAAGACCAATCATCATTAACCGGTTTGGGTAATCAACGACATTTACTGCGAGAGACTCGAAAAACGTAAATACCCTCCGTGGGCGAAAAGCAGTTTTAAACGTCACAGAAGTGTGTGTGTGTGTGTGTGTGTGTGTGTGGTGTGTGTGGTGTGGTGTGTGTGTGTGTGTGTGGTCTGTGTGTGTTTGTGTGTGTGTGTGCGTGTGGTGTGGTGTGTGTGTGTGTGTGAGTGGTGTGTGTGCGCGCGCGTGTGTGGTGTGTGCGTGTGTGTGGTGTGTGTGTGTGTGGGGTGTGTGTGTGTGTGGTGTGTGTGCGTGCGTGGTGTGTGTGTTCGCGCGTGCGTGTGTGTTTGCATGTGTGTGCGCGCGTGCGTGTGTGGTGTATGTGCGCGTGTGCGTGTGCGGGGTGTGCGCGTGTGTGCGTGTGCGGTGTGTGTGTGTGTGGTGTGCGCGCGTGTGAATGTGTGTGCGTGTGTGTGTGCGTGTGCATGCGTGTGTGCGCGCGCACGTGCGTGTACATCGGTAAACATGAAGAAACCACTGTACTTTAAAAGTTAAGTAAAGGAAAGCCGTGTTGTTCCGACGGTCAGCACGCATCATCACTCAGCTGTTCAGCGTGATGCGTGTTATAATTCTTCAGCGTTAATCACAAACTATTTGTTGCAATAAACGATGTTTTTTAACTGGAAAACACGATGTGGCGGAAAGGTAAATGTATGATCAACTAGTATTTTTATTCCAACTTAATGCACCAATATCAATTAATGTTAAAATCCAATAATTAAAACATTAAAATTGTTATTATCTTGAATCTCCTACATGTTTCGACTCTTACTGAGTCATCTTC
>Ga0123354_10015370_pt1 | contig 11947 bp, 2 predicted proteins | sample TergutLab28metaG_2_FD_97872 | JGI IMG/M metagenome (GOLD analysis project Ga0123354, IMG submission 97872) | Labiotermes labralis P4 segment gut microbial communities from Petit-Saut dam, French Guiana - Lab288 P4 | ecosystem: Host-associated > Arthropoda: Insects > Digestive system > Gut ... | reverse complement strand
TGTGTTTGTGTTTGTGTTTGTGTGTTTGCATAGGCTGTACCAATCAATTTTCGACGGTTTACTTGACGGACTCCTGTACGTGACATAAGAAATGTCATTCTACTTTTATAATAGAGATTATTTTACAAGCAGCTAACACGCAAAAACATTTCTCGCTTGGACGTTATTTTGCGATACGTAGGTACGTAGCGATGATTACTGCCAGAACATGCAGCAGGCTGCAAATCTAAAGCTAAATTGAAACTGAATTAATTGATCTCTCCAAGTGGTATAATATTTCGCCTGTACCGTAACAGTTCTGTCTTTAGGTGGTAACACAGGATTCAAGTCGCAGATATGATTTGAATGTGGGTTAGCCCGCTGTGTGTGTAAACATCAATTATCATTCATACTAGATTCAATGACAGAAAATATTCACACGTGCAAAGCCTGTAAAGAAATTATTCCGTTTTATGTAATGTTCCCACGAGGCAAACGTCAATATTTAGGCCTTGGTGCAATTAGTTGGTTATATTTTAATAAAATTCAATTATTGCACGGTAAAAACATGAAAATAATTTAGGCCTGCCTTTGTGTTTACAAGCCAGTCTACAGCTACCAAAAAAATTTATTCAGTATGAAGGAATTCATTATAGAGACTCGTACCTGGCCTATTAAAGTCGAGGGACTGTGGATTAGGTTTTGTCCAAATTGTTGTCAAAATGTATAGCAGCAAGAATGGGGAGTCATGTGAAATGACTCACCCACAGGATGTATAAAATATAAGGTTTATCCGCCACATGAGGGTTTCATGGCGTCATTTTCTTAAGGAACACGGATTGCCACTTGAAATAACAGGATATTTATGGACCAGGTGCGCTTTTACTGCCCAACTTGTATAATTCAAGCATTTTTTTTTTCCGACAGAAATGGTCGTATTACGTGAGATTCCTGGAACGGAAGCCAGGAATCTGAAGAAAACTTACGTACATCTCACCGACGTCAGACCGGCAGTGTAATGTCGCAAGCCCCTTTAACGTGCATTTACTCAGTCCAATATACTTTCGGCAGTAAAGAAGTAGGCTTATTATGTTGTGATTTTTCGCTTGAGCCTTCCATTGAAATTTTTAAAACAGGTAACAGATTTACAGAAAACTTTGTTTCACCGTTACGCCGTTAGAGATGACACGCACGTCGTAATATTTTTTTTTTGTTACAATCAGTAAGTAATAGGAACATGGTAGGCACATAAACTTTCAAAGTGACAGCGACATTGGTATTACCTAATACTGGGTTCTGTTATTCAGTCGTAGATAAATGTGAAACTTTATTGATAGAGTTTTCTTGTATAGTGTAAAAAGTACAAATTGATAGCCTTGTGAACTTCTCCTTAGCGTTCGGTTTGATATTAGTAACTAAAGGACAACTGCAGCTACGCGTATATCAAATTCCAATATGAAACACCAGCTTATTTGCACTTTGTGTGTTCAAAGTGCTGTTTGTTAATGCATAATTGCAGACTTGGTGACGATGCAGATCCTAGAGGGTATATGCGACATTTAATGCATACATAATTTGTATTTACATAATACGTTATGTACAAAAAAATAAAATAACGTAAGAGCAATAACAGTTATTAGTCTGTTGGGTTATACAGGGTGATTAAAAAAATGGACTCAATTGAACAGTAAACGGCGCCTCAACACACGCCAGACAGTTGGTTACGGTATTCCAAGTTCTCTGCTCACTCTACGGGTTGACTTGCGTGGGATACTCTCAAAACTGTCTTGAATTCGTCTCACATTCTCCTCTGATTCACGCAAAAATTCTTGTGCTGCATAGCTCTCAACTGACGCTGCTGCACGGCTGTGCACCAGATGAGCGCTCTAGCGGTGATATTTGAAAAGTTAGGATTTCTTCTTTCAAACGTTATGTAGATCATTCACATATAATATATAGTTCAGGAAATATAGACGTACGAAATTGAGTCCATATTTTTTAATCACCCTGTAGTTGTATTAATTAACAAAGTCGGCTTTGTGTTGTGCCTGGAATTTTTTGTATAACCTTTACTGTTCTTTATAGAGATATTGACTGTAAAATTTGGTAGGCCAGTTGTCTTTAACAGAGCAGTCTACTTTATTTGAATAGAGAAAAGTCCCGCTAATTTTCTTGTGCAGATTTTCGTTTTATTACTCGTAATTACATCAGCAGTTGCTGACTGGCGTAACCATGTAATGCGCCTTGCTGTGTTCGGCAGATCTCCCAGCACCTAACTGAAGTTTGTGCTCAGCATTTCAACTGATGGTCTAAGAATCACCCTGCGTATTCTTGTGGCTCCGTGTTCGATTCTCGGACTGCAAGAAGACCGATTTTTTTTTATGGTTTCCCCGAATTTCTCCCAGCAAATGGGGGCTGGGATACTGCAGCCTGTATAGCCAATGTGCGTGTTAGAAAATATTTTAAATCCGGAGTTTCCAACTTTATGTAATAAGTTATTTTTAGAATAAAAGTAATGGGAATGTAACTTACAAGATCCTATAAGGCAGGAGTTCTATTCCGTCCAATGAAATTCGAAATACAAAATGCAAGATTTCGGACGTCAGCACATGCAGCAGATGAACTCTTTAATTGCAATGTATTCACTCCGTATTCGAGGTGTCATCAAGGTGAAGACCGCTACTTTAAGCTTAAGAGACCCCTGCAAAGAAATTAGATGGTTTTGGTCAGGAACATCTCCGTGTTTGTTTCCAGTGCTAGTGAAGTATAAACCCGTCTACCTAACTTATTTATTGCAAAAAGCTATTACATGCGCAGTGTCGACAACCGGTTCGTGATTATGTGGCGGTGTTTCATTAAAATAAAATCCCATAAGAGACTGCATTCTGTTCTAAAACTGACTCTTCCAGAGGCCGGCTTACGCCTCCTCTTGCAATGATTTTCGCACCGTCGGACACGTAATTTAAAAACCCGAGCCTGCAAGAGCACATGTTATGTCCTGCTATGTTCTGCACTCTACGATTACCGTGTATAGCACAGCGAATCACACAGAACTGGGATTTCTACTTCTCTCCATTCGTTCCGGAAACACATTTTAATAATATCTTAAACAGGCCAATACCGCAACTATCCATATTTTCTGTAGACCTACATCGTGTATAATTTCCATAACTTTAGAAATTACGTAGCTTCTGCAGTTTAAAATCATCGTTAAATAACCCAAGAGTAAGCCCCGACAAATGTTTGAATCATTGCATGTAGTTAATCATTGTCTTTGTCTTTCCCGTCAGCTCTCCACAATTGCTTGTATTTGACATATGAAGCCGTCAACATAAGGGAGGTTCTTTTCAAATGAGTGCGGTTAAGATTAAGAATTTTGACCCCGTGTGTCTCGGGGTATGAGGCTGCGCCTTTTTGGTACAGTTGTGCAAAAACTGGGAGAAACTGCAATAGCGGTTGTCTGAACAGAAGTCGTGATTGGAAAAGTCTGCTGTCAGCACCACGGCCAATTTTTTTCTTTCTTGTACCGATTAGCCACGTACAGAAATAATCTCCGGTGTTGAAAATCAATCTTACTGGGGGGCATCAGCAACTCAACTACCGAACTCATGCCGCGGAACCCATTAGGAATTCTTCGACAAAGTGTATTGAGATTAGATTGTCCGAGATTATGCTTAAATCTGTGAAAGTTAGCATCTTCGTTTCAGATGCGTAACGGGAATGCAGAAATGTAAAAATAAATAAATGTTATTGTAAAATGTTTTAATAACGCGTACTCGTGTACGCATTAATAAGCCATGATGACGTAAAACAGTTTATTTATTCCCGCTTCGATATGCATAAAGATGGATTTTGTTTGTAGAAAGAGTGTAAGGTCAACAGTCGTCCTATTTCCTTCCACAGCTTACAGAGAAGCAAATAAGGTTGGCAGAAAATTAGTTGGGCGCGTGTAGGATTCATTTCTTTTTATGTATATAGTGCAGGGGGAATGACAATACTGGTATTGTGTTATGCATTGTCCATTGTCTACTATGCAAACACAATGTTTCGAAATTTGATTATGCTGTCATAAGGTGACCGGTTGTTATCGTACTGAAGGTTTGTCACGAACACGAAACAAAAGTCTGTGTCTTAAAGTCTACTAACGGATAGGCATACAATGTACAACAACTATAAGGAGCTATTTACTGTCACGTCGCACAACGAGTAAGTAAAGAGTTCGCAGGCAGTTTAGTTACAAGTTTTAACGAAACGGACTGTTATTAGGCGTGACATTCTTGAATGTAATCACCGTTTACGGAGTGCATTTGATTTCCAGCAGTCCATAATTTTCCAGACTTTATAAAAATAGTATATCTTTTGTTTGGTTTTAAGACTTTTGCCCAGTTTCTTTCTATAAATTGATACCCAGTTCAACTGCAGTCTGCCCATTATTTATTTATCTATTGTAATGCACTTACCGATGTTTCGCTTAATCTCAGCACCTTACACTTTACGGCCACCCAATATGTGCATGATTAATACTCTACAGATCTCCTTAGAGAGTTCCCACCATCCGAACATTTTCATTTCGCTCTTACTTGTCATATCTTTATTCAGATATCATTGTTTTGCAAACATCTTTAGTTTTTACAGCCTCTTACCAAAAAAAGTCTGATCTCAAATCGTTGTTATTTCAGGGTGCGTTCTATCAATAGAACAGCTATATTAAAGGCGAAGCAGTATTGTCGCTATTGAATGCGCAGTGGAAACCAACTAAGTGCAGATGAGGGAATGTACAGAGTGCTTCTATCTGCCATTTATCGTAGTGGTGTCATCTTTGGAAGCGAACTAAAAAAGCCACCTTAAACTCTGTACTTTTCTTCGCACGCACGTAATTAAGAAACTGCGTCACATGTTTCAAAAAGGCTTATACACATTTAACTGTAACTTAGCTCTGAATATGATCGTTAGTTGAGGAGGGTCAGGGATTGATAGAAATAAGTAGTAGATTTTAAAACGTGGACTTGGTGAATTGTAGAAACGAAATTCGCGGTGTGTACGAGACGTAACTTCGTAAGAGGTGGTCTGTCGGAAACATGATTACAATTACATAACGTCCTCGAACATAAGTACGTTGGGAGTTAAGGCAGGTAAGCCTAATGAAATATTTTAGACTGGAAGAAAGTATTACATAGCTGTGTCTTGTATCATGACTTTGAGCACAGCAGCCTTTTCACATAAGAAGCCTGAATGAACCGGGAATTCCCTTGACCGCTCAGAGACACGATGTGAGACACCCTGTACAATAATTAGAAATTCCCACAATCATTCTGAATGCCCTTTGTTAACGAACCGAATAGGAAGGATTTTTTTTTATCGAAGCATTTTCAGTGTTTCTTATACTGAGACTTGAGAGATAACAGCTCACAAACTTGTTGACCTATAATTAGTTCAATGCACTTTGTAATTTGTTGACGTACTGTTGGATTACCCTTGAGACAACTCTATCTACAGATTTAAAAAATATTTAAATTATCGTAGAACTTCTCATACAGGTTTAGAACTGATAAATATTTATATAATGTCATGTCTACAATGTTATTTCAGAGCTGTCAAATCAGCTAACATAAACCAAACAAGCGGATATCTTATAGCCGTCAGAGTATGCTGGTTGGTTAATGCGAAGTACTGATTTTGATAATTTTGCTCTTGGCGTTCTTATTCCTTTTCTCATTCTTATTAAATAAACTTCCAATTTTGTCCCTCTTAACGTGACGGCACACGCAAAGACCTCTCTCTCACATTTTTCTGCGAAAGCCGTGGACTGTACAATTTTCTAATAGATTTTCTCCCCTCACTTTTTTTCCATTACAGTGATAACTGCGTTCCCTGGAGGTAGCGACCTACAGTTCTTTCACCCCAGTTTTCTTTGATATAGAAAAGCCTGTGGAGCCCACAACCATAGATTCGAAGAGCAGAGATAGCCATGAGGCAGGATCTCTAAATACTCTTCCTGTTAGAAGGAAAATTTTCGCAGTAGGGCCAGTCAGTATTTTTTTAAATTAAAATTTTGAGAATATTCATAATAAAAACACCCCCACGAGTAAATAGTTTATTTCTTAATTACACATTCAGAGATATAATGCAGTGTCGTTTACCATCCAATGTAGGCGAACAATAAGACGTGTGGCTATCACAAAAAACTAATTTCGGAAACGTCTTTATTGATAGAAGTGTTTTATCTACATATAATCTTGTTTAAAGCTACGTCCATCTGAAGCTATATGCCGCTGCTTGCATGTACGAACCTTCCTTGCCTCGAAGCATTCTGGGGAGCCATTTTGTGAGAGTGCTTTGTGTCACTCAGCTGTCTTCTTCATTAACCTCACGTAATATATTGAAGGTTGCGGCGGCAGATTTTGTTCAATGTCACAAGAAATTTGATGTTTCCTGTTTACTCATGTGTCCATTAAACATGATCGCAGCAAATTAAGAAAAGCCGTTTGTAAAAGTGTTATTTAACACTGCGTCAACCCAACAGAGAGTGGATTCTCAGGTAAATTAGTACTTTCGCGACAATCGGTCAAGGCCACATGCTCTACGCGCTGTTTGGTTATTTAATAGACACACTTCGTACTATGTAGTGGCGAAACAAGTGACCTGGCAGTAGAGACATTTAAAATACTGCTGTGAAGTATATTTCCAGGTCCAGCCTACTCGAGGGTCAGGCTGGCGGTACTAAACCGTTAGCACCATCACTTTGTGTACACGCGATAAGATAATGGCAGATGACACAATCAATCATTGGGAGATTAATCGATCCAGGCTTATCACTGCAGTCCATTTGTGTAAATATTTAACTACGTAGTCCCACTGGGCATCTCCATCCACCACCGGAACACTTGCATCCGAACAACACTGTAAAATATTTGTAGCGAAATGTCTGGTTATTACTTACACAGTAATGTGTTTGTCCACAGAAAGACGCCCGATAAATTGACGGGCTATGGGCTGGAAGGCCGGTTTTTAAATTTAAGCTTGATGGAAGTTTTCTTTCATACCACCGTGTCCATCGCGGTTCCAGGACCCGTAAAACGTTTCATCCGGTAGTTGTTTGAAGCTCTTGGCCCGGGCAAAGCGGTCGTGGCGTAAAGTTCACAATTCAGGCTACCTTAGTTTAACCCTTTAAACACTGAATTGAATCCCATCTGCCATTTGCTGGCATTATTAGGTGCTCACCATATTCTCATCGTTAGCAGGATAAGGGTTAATGTTAAGATGAAATATGAGTATTCTTTAAACTGACTTCACACTGCAAAGGGCCCATATTTGTACACGTTGCCAAACCTTAGCAAATACCTTTCGGTCTTAGTAGAAGCATTCATGACTCCGACCCCAGTCGGGAGACGATATTGTGCCATTTGTCTCTGCTTTCCTATATCATAAAACAAACTACAACTATTTCCTCCCCCCTCGACATCGTAAACATTATTTATCCGCTACGTGGTTAGTTGTCGGCTTTTACCTTTTTGCCATCAAAAAATTTTATTCCTCATCCATTCGTTCTGGTTCTCACACTCCTCCCCCACATGCATTTAGGTCGCAGTGTTTTCGAAGATCAGGTTTAAAATAATTTACAAGTCCTTACACGGACTCTACGCTCTTCCTGTGTTCTATTCTTGGCTACTGACCCACTGTACGTGTAATTCTTTTCTATTACCTTTAGATTTGTTTTGATGAGACAATATATTTCATTTCATGTGACACCAAAACTAGTCGAATTGTGTGTTTTAAATGATAAAGATTGTGTACTAATCTTTTGAAAGGTTAATTATTCAGAAATTTCTCCTATTATGTTGCCCCAGGCGTTCCTTATTCGCGTGCGTTACCACATACTTCATATCATTTGCCATTTGTTTATTCTACGTGTCGATTATATTTTACACCAACAGAAACTGCACTGTTGTGTTTGCTGAAGTAACTGGCTCATTGTAATTGTTGTGTTTGGAAGTTACATTTCAGCACCATTACCGCTGCATTTCTATTCATTATGATTGAATTCAAACAGCAAAATCCTTACAGAAAATTTACGAGTTGTCTAGTTGTTTAAGAAATTCTCCGCCATTACGATAGCCAAAACCCCAAAACCATGTGTCATAGTAATCACCTGTCTCCAATCTGAGAGAGATGAAGCCAATCAGTATTGTTCCAGCCGTTTTCTTTATTATAGGTTTTTAACCTTTTAAAGTTTAGCGATTTCTTTGACTACCACCAGGTTTCACGTTCAAAAATTCAACATGGTGCTCGCTTTGCGTTGAGTGTTTTGTGCGGATCTCAGAACAGACAGCGACCTTTGCTTTATACGTCATTAACTGATTGGTTTTTATAACCGTGGTGGAAAGTGTTTACAGCGCGGTACGGGCTGATTCCTTATATAAAGCAGATTACACTTCGTTTTTAAAAGGTCAGTCTTATTCTTCAATCGATGTCTAGTTGTTACATATGGTATTTTGTCTTCTGGTTTTCTTACAAAAATCGCAAATCTCATTTTCCTATACGTGTTTCCTACTGTGCCTATTTTATCCTCCAAGACATCTTTATCCTAAAGTATTGCGTGACATAAAATAATGGAGATCATTGTTATGAAATTTTATCCAGATGCTTCTCACTAAAGTATATTTACTTATCTTATTAACTTGTTTAATTTACCCTCAATTAGTATTCTTACCTTAATTTAAGAGAAGAAGTTGGATGCCCATAATAGACAAAAGATACAGTAATCCTTTATGCTATAGGCTGCAGATAATAAGACAAACGTTTCTGACCTAAGCTGTAGCATGCATTCCCCTGATTTATAATCTGATGTTAATTTCTTCCGGCAGTTTTATATAAATGTGTATTAAGGTATGTATTTTACTTGCTTTATGTAATTTCGAGCTGGTCGCTGCGGTTTCCTGTCATTAATGTTTGATTTTCCGTAAACAGCGCAGAATGTAGAAACACTGTGAACGTATCTTTATCGTTGTTACACCGTTCATGTTGTTGAGTTACTCAATTATTATACCAACTACTACACATATATAAATTTTATAAAATTTACACATTAAAACGCTCCGGCATGGATGTGCATTCTGTGCTTCGTTGCAACGCAACGAAGCACAGAATGCACATCCATAGCAGGGCACTCTTCGCAACATAACATTACGCAACACTGCATGCTGCCACAATACCCAACTGGTACAGCGAAATTAATGTGACTTTTTATAGTGTGACTTTAGCAAGGACGATACGGCTCCCTGATAATGGTCCTAGGACCGAAACATGTTGGAGCGTTTTAATGTTTTAATGTGTAAATTTTATAAATTTTATATATGTGCAGTGGTTGGTATAATAATGAACTGTGAACGTATCTTTATCGTTGCATCGTGCGTTTCGTAGAGTCATTTAATCAGCACACCAACTAATGCACATACATAATATTTGTAGATTAAAACATTTAAAATTGCTCCAACGTGTTTCGATCCTAAGATCATCTTCAGGGAGCTACACTGTTCCTCGCTAAAGTCACATTTTTAAAAACAGCGAGTGTTTTTAAAAATGTGACTTTAGCAAGGAACAGTGTAGCTCCCTGAAGATGATCTTAGGACCGAAACATGTTGGAACGATTTTAAATGTTCTAATGTAAAATTTTTATGTACGTGCATTAGTTGGTGTGCTAATTAAATTATTGCGAACGTAATTAGTGGTTCAGGGCTTAAAGTTATGGTTCATCGTGTCATTCAAATTACACAATTGTACACAATACTGTCTGTGATAACCACACGTCATTGCTATTTTATCTTTGTAATTTCTGATCATTGATCTGTCAGGGGCGCGGTACGTAGAATGCGCTATGTAACCTCACTTCTGCCTTAATCCCAACGCCGCTTTACTGCGGTAAAACACGTTTTCACAAATTGCCTTGGTAGCCGGGTCATAACGGTATAAATACTGTTATATATGGCGTGGAGAAAATGCTAGTACCGATATTTAGGTTAAGCTGGATTAAGTTAGGTTCCAATTTATGATTTTATTGCTTAATGTGTTGACAGTCATGCAGTAGATTTGGTTTAGGACTCAACCAAACTTGGATTAAAGTCATAAAGTATAACGTCTTGAGTTATGCGCCCTGGAATCGACACAGATTTTGTGCATCATAACTATGTCATGCTCACGTCACAGTCTTAAAAGACTTTTTTTGAAGTCAATTTATCCCTAAATTGCGGGTGTATAAATTCGACTATAAAGAAGCCTGGGGTGACGTTTTAAATTTTGTGAACTAGTGCAAATCAAAGTCTTGATATTAATTTTGAACTAAAACAACTTACGGTATGCACGCAAATTGGCGATAGTCCTAGAAAAGGCGCTGATGGCAAAAGAAGTTACACGTTCAGAACAACAGAATTGTAATGCCTCCCGAGATGGTACTCTGGCCTAGCTGCACCTGCCTCGTGAAGACACTATAATTTAAAGGGGCGCGGTATTAACTTCAGCGCCAGTCACTAATTTCTATGCTGCCACCAGCCAGATTTCAACCAAATTTTAGACTGTGAGGAATCTAGCAAACTGCTCTGCCACACAACGAAGTAAAATACAAAATACACTCATCTATGTTTCTCACTTAGCTTATCTAATACTCCAGGGACATCAATCAGTGGTCAACTATACGTCAATTATGTCAGTAGAATTTAGTAATTAACCCAAAAATATTTAATATTAAAGTAAAAATAAAAATATACAAACAACCATAATTTACGCAATAACAATGTAACAAATAAAAAGTTTAAATTTAGTAATTAACCAAATACTCGTCTTGCCTTCCTTTATATAGCCCAATGTACACCGGAAATTTGAAATTTATTTCCTAAATAGTTGTTCGCCAAAATTGCTGAACTCGCGTAAATTAACTCAAAACGGTTTTCTAACACGTCCAACAGAGCTTACCTTGGATACGCAGCAGAAGTCTGTGTCTCGTACACATAATATAAATTCTTCTTCAGCGTAGAAGTCAGAACAATAATTCACGTTGACCAAACACGTAAGTATAACCAAAATTTCCACGAGAATGAGGGCGTTTGGCTGGTTACAGTGGACTATATAGAATAGAGCCGCTGACACATCTAAAAATGTGCGTATATTTCAGTGCATTACACTGTTTGACACTGGGAAGTTCGCTGAAAATTAATAGACTCCGCTACTTTACGGTAAAAGGGAAATCAATGTCTGAGCTGCACATATCTGTAAGTGCAGTGCACTGCTCTTGTCAGCATTCGAAACCTTGTCGCTTCTGTGCGCGACTGATTTCCCAATTCAAATCTATAAGTGCATTGTTCATTTATTACAGAATTATTGCTAGCATCCTAAAAACACAACAAATAAAATTTCAGGTGCAGTGAAGAAAAGTTTTTAATGCAATTGGCAATAAAAAATGAATCAGGCGGAGGTAAAATTTCACACTAAACACAAATGTAATAATAACCTCTTACTTCACATTCTATTTTTTTATAAAGTCCTTTTGAGCCGAAACATGTAGCTTATATATATATATATAAAATATGGTCTGCTTTTACCGTAAGTATGGTTGTGTTTGACGGTAGTGTTGTTAATTAATCGCTATGGATTTGAGTTCAATAGTACTAGAATGAGTGGAATGTCGAATTTTGAAAGTTTTCCAGCACACAGGGCAAACATTATACACTTCATTCACTGTCTGCTCGTTAATATGTGATAACAGCTGAAAAATCAAGGCAGTATAGCCTTGATTTGTATTCTGTGACACAAATCGAACTGTTATTATCTAGTCGCTATGGTGAACAGAGTACAGCCTAGACGTCCGAGGAACCGGGGTTAGATTCCCGGTATGTCGGGGGGGGGGGGGGGAGAATTTTTTTTTTTTTTTTTAATTAAAGTGTCCGGGAGGTCCTTGTCCTCCCCGGGTTTTCGGCGC
>Ga0123354_10015368_pt1 | contig 11948 bp, 5 predicted proteins | sample TergutLab28metaG_2_FD_97872 | JGI IMG/M metagenome (GOLD analysis project Ga0123354, IMG submission 97872) | Labiotermes labralis P4 segment gut microbial communities from Petit-Saut dam, French Guiana - Lab288 P4 | ecosystem: Host-associated > Arthropoda: Insects > Digestive system > Gut ... | reverse complement strand
GTAGCGGGTGTGGGGCGCTGCGTTGTAGCGTCCCAGCACTTCACAGTGCCCCCCCCCTACAACGCAGCGCCCCACAACCGCTACCAACCACAACCAACAGAACCAGCGCAGCACACCACATGCAGTAACACACGGTCTTCATTCTCCTGAAGATGGGCATAATGATGCCCGAAACATGTTGAGACAGAAGTTGATAATAGACATCTGATTGTTGCTTCTTATTGATTTCTCTCTCTCTCTCTCTCTCTCTCTCTCTCTTCACAAAATAACGCACATTACATGAACAGGTGCGTACATTTATGGTCTGTCGCTGTTTTTTTTTAATTAGATGTCTTATTCTAGGTGGTTCGCTCTGACCCCGAAATTATTTCTCTCTAAATAAGAGAGACTGTATCACTGTGACTTACGACCTGAGGATAAAACAGTTTATAGTAGAGCATGGATAATTATAAACGACAAGACTCGACGTTTAGAACATATCGATTGCAAATATCAAAGGTTACAATACTTCACAACCTTTGATATTTGAAAGGAAAAATTTGTATGTGCTTTAAAACACTAACCATTCCTCCCTCTAATGTGAACACAAATTTGATAGTGGGTAAAATGAGAGATCGAAAAAGTCAAAAGTGTTATGCTCTGCGGACATTTCCCAACTTGTTGCTAATACTTATGGTTTTCCTAGCGTGTCGCACGGCACCATCCGCACCATACATACGACCTACTCAGCGGCTCTCAAGACCACCGTCCATCCACAAACTCGGTGATGAAAACCATATGCTGCAACTCAAATTCTAATAACTCAAATTCTAATGCTCCTGATGATGGGCGTATGTACCCGAAACATGTCGAGCTAAGAATACATCAATAAAATTACCTTGTTGCATCAAGTTGGCATTTCACTTTATTTCATGTTTACGAAAATTAAGAATGTAAGCCCTAAATTTCTGCCCACCGAAAAAAGTGAATTTTTGACGACGAAGTGACGGAAGTTGAGAACACTTTGCCATCACTTACCAGTTCATCTAGAATTGAAGATATTTTCAGTGACTTATTAATACTTTTTGGCATTATTCTCTCTCTCTCTCTCTCTCTCTCCACAATTTGTTCACTACTATTTTCTGCTACGAATTATGTAAAATCTGACATTACAAAACGATAGACAAAACGGGCGCAGTTTCTCCCACTCTAAAATTACGAACCCGAAACAAAGAGTTAGAAGATGATATTAAACTGTAAAATTATCATTAACTGAAATAATTTGTGAGATTTGATTTTCTCAGGGCTGTGATTAAAAAGATTACCGTCTCCTGAGTTGTGACTCCCTGACCTTGTAGAATTATTTAATGTTTCAAAGGACCCGAAAGGCAACAACTTCAAAATACATGATGGAGACAGCAAGTTTCTCTCGGAGGCTTTGATAAATTTATATCAAATTACATGCAGCATCACATTCAACGAAATAGTAGCTTTCATGTAATAATTTATCTTAAGAACCTAAGGACGTCGTATAAATAACATATTTGAAGCCAGAGTAAAGTTGCCAAGATTCATATTAAAAAAAAAATCTGACGTACTGAGTTTTGGAACGCGGTTCTAAACATTTTTATTATACCTTCCCCAAACATCCGTCACATTCTCGAAATTCGCCATGTAAAACAACGAAGACAAATGAGGTTATGAATTTGTCTCCAGCAGTCAATCATAAACGTTGCCCTAAGCAGGAATTAATTCATGTAATTGTATTTCATCCGTTTAATATAAGTCAAAAAAAAATAACACAATCCAAACAGGAGATAAACACGTGTATCAGATTATATCCTGCTTTTAACTGAATCCCAAATGTACTCTAAATTCTCTCCCTTCAGAAATGTCTGCTATGAACAGAGCTCTATATCATCAAGTAGTTAATTATTATTATTAAAATCAAAATATGTGCTTTGCATATAACAGTTTTATTCGGGAGTGCAAAATTTCCTTCCTTCCATCATTCTTTCCTTCCTTCCTTCCTTCCTTCCTTCCTTCCTTCCTTCCTTCCTTCCTTCCTTCCTTCCTTCCTTCCTTCCTTCCATCCTTCCTTCCTTCTTTCCATCCTTCCTTCCTTCCTTCCTTCCTTCCTTCCATCCATCCTTCCTTCCATCATTTCTTCCTTCCTTCCTTCTTTCCATCCTTCCTTCCTTCCAACCTTTCTTCCTTCCTTCCTTTCATCTTTTCTTCGTTCCTTCCATCTTTTCCTTACTAGTTTTAATTTCTTATCTCTCCTTTGTTGGTAATATCCTTCTCATTTAAGTAGCTCACTCTGCGTCTCCGCATTATTACTGTGATTCGTTTGCCAGATTCAGATTCAGGTAGCTTTATCTCTATATTTATACAATGAATACTTTCTTGGAATATTTATTTCAACAAGTGTGAGCATAAAGAACTTCTAATGGATGCACTCTGCTTAATTAGGTCCCTTTTACAGACACTGTGCAGTTCTGTTTATCAAACAGTACTTATCACGTGATTGCCACATTAGTACTGTTACTGCCACCGAGTGAAAACTCAATTGCAGTGATGATGATGATGATGATGATTATAATAATAATAATAATAATAATAATAATGATAAACTGCAATTCCGATTTCAACTCACACCGAACCTCGGCTGCCCGGCTTACTCAATTCTAAAATATTCAGCTTCATGCTTTTGACCTGCCTCATCTCACATTCTACTTTGCCCATGTCAAATCCAGATAATAATTTTCAAATTGAAAGATGAGAACTACCAGCCTCCTTTTTTCTATTATATTCTGTTTGCATTTCTTTGCTTCTTTCAGGGTACACCAAGAGAGGCAATGTGCCCATACCATGACACTGATGCGCGTTCGTGTAACAAATGTTGCCGTGAAAAAGCAATAAGTGTCATATGTTCTGAGTTTTTGTAGCCTTAGGTTTCCAGCATGCAATACGCATGCACCTTATTGTCACCTGTCTGTGACTTGTCTGACTCTGCATTATTTTTCCACATTTTCTCACAAACTGATCGATTTTCGAAAAAAAAGTTCCGGAATATAAATAGTGGGTTTCGATTTTCTCTACAACTTTGGCTGAAATTTTTTTCTTTTTAAGAACAAATGAACGAGTTATGATCGAAAAAGAATATTGGTCTTCATGTAATGTATTGGTTTTTCTTGTCAGATTTTAATAAACTTGAATTCTCTCAACATATTTTCGAAAAATATTCAAATATCAAACTTCATGAAAATCCGTCCAGTGAGAGCAAAGCTGTTGTAGGAGGACGGACAAACAGACAGACAGAAAAGATTAAGCAAACGGTTATTTTTTCAATTTCGCATACACCAAAATCACTCATAAAATTATAACCTCCAGATTTTTATCTTCAATGCCATAAAGTTGATAAAAAAAAGTATATGCAAGTAAGTAATGTCTTTTTTTAAATGGATATATGGACCTGTTCTTAGAAAGTAAAATGTAAATTTGTGTTCATATTTTGGGAAATTTATTTTTTTATTTTATTTATTTACTGCAATTGGGTTGTTACCTGGTGGCAGTGGTTATTTTACATGTAAACAAAACATGAAATTAATTACTACTAGATTTAAGTCGGGAGGGCTACATGAGAAGCATGTAGTGGCAACTTGGAATCTTGGGAACCATCTCAGCATTTGCTTTTAGACACAGGGAAACCAAGAAAAACCTGTGTCGAGGTGGCCGCTCGCAGGAACTTCCGAGTACTGACTTCTAGCCAGCAGTCCGGCATCTAAAGTAAAAAAAACAGCAAAAAACGCCGTATAGATTGATACATTGGTATAAGTATAATCCAGCTACTAGGGCCATCTATTCCAGAACACGGGGACTTTCAACAGTGCCAAACCCCCGCTAAACATCAGAAATCTCGAAACGTTTGCTGTTTTGCCACTACTTCCAGTACGAATTTGGAACCATTTAGGCTAAGTATTGATCCATTAACATGTGGGTTTCCACTCGGGAGCAATGTGACATTTTCGTGTAATTTTACGTTCACTTCCGATTACGATACTTTGTAGAGTTTTGTTTGTTTCTTATACCGAAATGTTACACTTCGTCGGTCTGTACAACTTGGAGAATGAAGAGGCACGTACGTTAAATTTCCGGAATAAATTATTCTGAATTGATGTAACCAACTGATCGCACTACAGTATTTCACCTCATATCGCGAGGGATAATAAGCTTAAAAAACCTATTTATTTGGCTATGAACTTTTAAATAGTATCATATACATTAATATGGTAAGGTTGATTTGAGACCTCACGAGTACTGAACTGCCGAACGGATCATTGTGGAACAAACACTTTTAGGAAGCTTATGGTTCGGTATTGGTGACAATCTCCTTTGTTTTTGTTAAATTCTTTTCAAGAATTGCTTTTAACAGCAAGCTAACGTAAAACACTGACAACGATATCTCTACCGTAATCCATGGGAATTGGCGTCCAGTGGTAGCAGCACAAGCACGGTGGAGCAGGGGGTGTTACTGGTGCTAGAAAAACTCTTCCGTTACCTAGAATTCACTTACACATATCAGATCTTACCATTTCCTTCCAGCAGTGCAGAAGACGATATCCGATCGAAGTCGTGTTGCTATGGCAATCTTTAACACTGAAGCGTAGAAGCCTAAACGTGTTGGAATATATCTACCATTGCCCGTTTTTTCTTCCGCCATGGCCAGGAGCATGTGGCATTTTCCCTAACTTCTTCGTTTGTCTCGTCGCTCTTCAAATTATTAAAGGGCATCGACAATGCATAGAAAATGATAGCCAAACAACACCCTGTATATCCAAAAGTTCTTTACAGTTTTATTTTAAAAATAAAACTTTGTTTATTACATTTTTTGGTGCGTGCGAATTATTCGGACGGACAGAACTAGTTTATCTGAAAATACGTAAAGATCGGCTAGAATCAGAATAGGCACTGCAACTAAAATAACGGAAGTGTAAAGAGACAAGAACTTTTCTGAGAATAGGATGTGACGTCAAGTTCTTCGTCGCTGTCTGTCAGCAAGTAACCACTTCACATCACTGGACCAGAGATACGGCACCAGTACAACATTAGTTCTTTGTTTGGTTTACAGATATTGTGGCCTAATATGTGGAAACCAGCGTCACATCTGATATGTTTCAGAGTCTCCACGTTTGTTAGTGTGAAGTGGTCTTCACAGCCTATATCGATAGCAGTGTCGATTGTCATTTTGATCCTATTGTATTGCAGCCATATGCGTGATGTCCAGCCCAATGGTGTGTACAGTCAGATATGTTTGTCGCATAGGAGGTCCATTCGCTTGCATTAGGATTCTTATGGCAGAATCAAGGCAAGTGCCAAAAGAAGTAAAATACTGATGTCTCCGTGCGCATTGTGAAGAAACATAGGGGGATTGAAGAGCAGATACACCCATTCTTAAACTCGGAATAAAAATAGGGATGAGATATCAGCTTTACCCAACGGCTGCTGTAACTTCCAAGAAATACATCCCGGTACCTAATCACCAGGAAGATGGGTGGAGTCCAGAACCAGTCTTCACCTTTTGGAGAGCCCATATACTTCCCGTCGCAACTCAATATCGAAATAAGATGCCTCGGAAGTTCATACCTTACCTTAATCACTATAAATTTCATATTAACCATCCCGTTGTGTACATATAATTAAGGAAACAGGCTTATTTCCTTCAGACACAAACCATTACTATTCTTTCAAACAGTACATCGCCTGGTGTTTCAATACAAAAGTGTTAACAACAAGGTAAAATTGTAAATAACTTAGAGAGATCTTACAAATGAATAAAGACTATATTACAGTCGACTTGAAATTCTATATGGCGTATGGAATGGACCGTGCAATGTGTTTTTACGAAAGTTTTGTGATGCTAGTTTCTAATGAAAATGCTGTAAAATGAAATTTGAAAGCTACTCTTTTTTAAGCTTTAAGAAAGTTCGAAAATTAAAACGACGCACTATTTTTATCTACTCTACACACCATCGAAATTTACAACTCGATTGTAACACATTCTTTACTTATTTAGTGAGATCTCGTTAAGTTACTTACATTTTTACTTGTTGATAACACTTTGTACTGACACACCCAAAAACGTTCAGCTTCTGATCGAAACATGACCTGTTTCAAAAGATAATAAATGGTTGTGTCTGACGGAAATATGCTTGATTTTCAAATCACTATAAGCTCTAAGCCCCAATATTTTACACACACCTGAGTAACAACGTTTTATTCACTATACCAGCACATGCTATGTTAAACAATGTAAATTGAAACAAACGGCGTTTCGGGTGTTAGTTTTATTGCCATCCTCAAATGATGTACATTTGGACAGATCTTTTTGGCGCCATTTTATTTTATGAATAGTGGTGATGTCTGACATTTAATTCGGGACCGGTGATGTAGATAAGGTCTCCGTAGGCCCCGCAGTCCCCGCAGGTCGGGGAGTCCAGTGGGTCATAGTGGCCCCGAACGGTAGCAAATACTAAAATTTATTGCGAGTTCTTTTGGTCTGGATTCCGTACTTCTGACAGAAGGCGGTGTTCTGTGTCCCTCTGATGATATCTGAGAGTTTCATCGCCAGTAATGACAGGGTGGGGGTCCCCGAGAGTTTGTCTATAGCACAGCCCGGAACTTTTTAATTCTAGACTGGGATTCTTGCTGCTAGATTACGAAATGTCAGTAAAATGCCAACAGACTTACTGGTGAACGGCATTAGCCATCTAACATAATAATATTATTATAACAAACATAACTCCAATAATGGGAACAGATATCATGCTAATGGGAAAATAAAACTAATTCATACTAACAAGTTATTTACTAACAAACAAAACAATAGTGTATTATAACACAACGCGGAAGCCCGGCCTAAAAATTTGTAAAAAAAAGTTTTCTTTCCCTGTTTATTATTATTTTGAGACTACCTCGTCGTCGAGATGAAGATATTAGAATCCTTCAAACTCTTCATCCATTGACACAGAATCACATTCCAGAAAACTCAATTCTTAAAGTTATTAATGGGACTTTTCTCCTTGCAGCTGTTGATTCTTAGAGCAGAGAGTTTCTGTAATTTTATGTTAATGGTTCCGTGCAGCGCTGATCTATATTAATAATTATCCAACGAGATGCAAAACAAAGCAATCTATTTATTATTCTGCAAGTTCGCTCTACATGTTTCGGGTGTCAACCACACCCATCATCAGGACTACACAAAACTGTAACTACAGCCTCCGATACTGGTGTAGCTACCTACCTCCAAGGTGGCCAAGCTTGGCCATCTTGGAGGGAGGTAGCTGCACAAAAAATATGACCAGTAGCGGAGGCTGCAGTTACAGTTTTGTGTACTCCTGATGCTGGGTGTGGTTGACACACGAAACATGTAGAGTGAACTTGCAGAACAATAAATAGATTGCTTTGTGTTGCATCTCGTTGGACAGTTATTAATACAGGTTTCTGTAATGTTGGTAATGGTTTTGTAACCTTCGCAATACGGCAACCTCGAATATCTGCACGTGCAGATATTCTGTGTCAGATATATTTCCTTAAAGAACAGCGTAATTTTCCCTCCCGAACGTATTTTCGGTAACTGGCGTCACAACCAGGGGAAACAATATTGATCGCGCAAGTCTATTCCTCAGCTGGAACATCCATGACGGTCTCTGGGAACTGCCGGACAATGAAGAACCTACATCGTATCCTGCCATACCGCATTCGGACCGCAAAAGAAATTACAGAACATGTTTAATAGCCTCAACGGCGTCAAATGTACAATTAATTTACATTCCGTGCTTAATGAAGAAGACCCGTTCTAATTATAATAATAGCAGAGAGCAATTATTAATTTTGGTTGTTAATTGGAGAACAGCCTGTCGGAATACAGAGCCATGGTAATATGAGTGTTCGTGACTTGGTTATGTGCACAACAGACCACAACCGCAGAGTTTTCGTTTCAAAATCGACTAAGCTACATTCTCTGGAATTTACAGAAAGAGCATAAATTAAATTAAAATGGTAAAGTTTTAAAGTGGATTTGTACATATATGCAAGGAATGCAGATAACGTAGGAAAAACGAAATAAGAAAACGAAGAACAAAACGGACAACAACAAAAATAAAAGCCAAAGTGTCCCTGTGCACGCTGTAAAAGGAGTTGCAGCTCTACCCTTCTTTACTTCAGCACTAGATGAATGCGAGAGGTTAACTTCACGTCCCGGCCGCCTTAGCCTTGGAGAAAAAGTCCCGGTAATTAATTTATCAGAAAGTTATATGGGCATCGCAGCCCGCTGTTTCGAAAAAGGGTAAATTTCATGATATCGAACAAAGATTCCTCGGTTGTCCAATCCGTAGTCTAAGACACAACAGACACTAAACTATCACGGCTCTCAGAAGAAAGAAAGAAAAAATCAACCAAGTAATGGAAGGAAGCCTGAAACTTATATTACAGTGGCTTCTTGTAATCGCAGTCCCACCGGAGCGTGATCTCGGACTTACGCCGCGAAGTAGGAAGAACTGCATTCTTGTGAATTATTATGGAGCGAGAAGTGGTAATTCCTCACCGACGTTTCGGGACAACACATCGGCACATTTTCAAGGGTAAAGAAGATTAGTGACCCTTGAAGATGGGGCCGATAGTTTGCCCCGAAACGTCGGTAAGTAATTACCACTACTTGCTGCGTAATAACCCAGAAAATCGCAGTACTATTCTCAGTATTGTTTAGACGGACTTAAAAGTCCATGGGAAGCCTCCGTCGCAGCAACAGGCTCCAAGTGCAGAATAGAACCTGCTGCTTCCAGAAAGTTGGCAGGAATGCTAACTGCTTCCGCGTTGCGCTTGATAATTTCATTAAGGACCAGTTATTTAAATTAGTATGTTTTCAGTATATATATATATACATATTGCAAAGAGCCAATTTCTGGATGCACACACTTTTCAGTATAATTATTGCATGAATGAAAAGGGAGCTCAAACCGCCATCGCTACTGCTGATATTTGAAACGGTATAACAGTAAAACTAATTTCGGGGCATCAATAAGGATGGCCCTTTGAGATTTTAATCGTGCGTTTTCTGTCAATCAGAATTGGTTGTCTTTTTGTGCAACGAAAAGATAACACGATTTCGTAATCGACTGATGTTCGTGGCATAGACGATGACATGCAGCACAGACGGCTTCCACCTAGGAACACGAAAATGATTTGAAATTTTCCTCAAAAAAAAAAAAACAAGCATTTCACAAAACAGTGTCTCTTCCATGTACCATAATGTTGGATAAAACAAAAAAAAACTCGCGATTGGGAAAATTCCTTCATAGTGGGACGTTCAAGAAGTAAAAATAATTGCCACACAAACTGTACTATATACAAAAAATCTACAATGTAAAATGTTCTAAAAATGTAAATTCTATAAAGTGTACTGTGACAGGGACGACAGTCATTTTGCAGGAAATGTTGTAGAGATGAAATTCCTATGTTTTGAACTATTCAGAAATTAAGGTCCTAAGATAAGAACTGCTCAGAAATGAAAATTCTATGATATGAACTGTTCAGAAATTAAAATCCTGTGATATGAACTATTCAGAAATGAAAACCCTATGATATGAACTGTTCAGAAATGAAAATCCTATTACATGAACTGTTCAGAAATGAAAATCCTGTAATATGAACTGTTCAGAAATGAAAATCTTGTGATATGAACTGTTTATAAATAAAAATCCTATGATAAAAACTGTTCAGAAATGAAAATCCTATTATATGAACTGTTCAGAAATGAAAATCCTATAATATGGACTGTTTAGAAATGAAAGTCCTATGATACAAACTAGCATGCAAATAAAATTTGCTACATGAAATGTCGTAGAAATGAAACTACTCTTACATACACCCCCTTCAAGATGGAACTCCTAGGATTTAAACTCTTCTAGGGATGAAAATCCTAGCATGTGAACTGTTCAGGAACGAAAGTACTATTATATATAGTGTTCTAGAGATGAGAATCCTGAGACATAATATACCCCAGGGATGAAAGCCTTATGATGTGAACAGTCATGGAGATAAAAGTTCCTGCCATTTTAAAATGTCCACGATGTAAAATACCTTACGGCGTGGAAAGTACTAGACATGAGAAGTTATTTGAAATTAAATATCCATTTTTCAACTTCCTCTCTTCTTTAAACGTTACTGACATTACCTGCACAATAAAATGGCATGGACAGAAAAGGACTCTATACCTTGCATGAAGCTACCAAGCCAGCAAATAAAATCAGTCGTAAAAAATTACTTTTTTAGGAATATGGAAGTGAATTTCGACTGGATATATTTGTTTAGCGAGAGGCCGTGTTCCATTAAGTTTGGAGTACTTCTTCACGAACATAAGTGACATGTTTTCTCACCCATTTTGCAAAGTAATAATTCTGATTTGCAGTAAACCGGAAAATTAATTTCGATGCAATGTTGGTCTCCTAATAAGAATGATTTATTAAACTGCCATGTTGTTTACTTAACAAAACATTCCAAACCCTTTGATTATACAGCGTCAAACTGTAGAATGTTATGAACTGCAGTAGGCAGTTACGGCCAATCGCAACACTTTCCTCAGAGTTTGGTAAAAAATACGATAAAAACTAAAATCAGTATTGGCGATTTCCGGTCGAAAATATAAATTTTGTCCCCCGCAATATGCAGCAATGATAAACAAACAACTGTAAAAACGTCAACTTCAATAAAAGCTAATTTTAATAGGGCAGTGTGCCAACATTGCTCTAAGTCACGCATATTTTGAGCACTGAGGAATAAAAAATACTCAATGCAGAGCAAAACTGGCGTTGAAATGAAAACACATTCATTCTGTTGGCGATTCAAAACCTCCTGTTTGCCTACCTTCCATTGAGACTCTTTAACATTTACGCATTTTTCCACTTTTACTTTTGCTTCTTTGAGACTACTTTTAATCCTGTCTTCCACTTTTCCAACAGAAATTTCCGAATTTAATAAGTTTACAATCTTCAGCATACAAGTTACAATAATATGTAAAGGCCCACACAAATCGTAACTTGACTGAATTACATCGTAAGCACCACATTACGTCAGATGAGAAGAAAAAACACGTGGCTTAAGTTCGTTCACAAAAATAAGCATGTTTTGTATTTAACATGAATAATGATGATTTTAAAATCGATTACTGAGGGCAGTGGGATTTTTAATTAAAAAATATCTAAAAAATGGATGAGGCCTGGAAGTCAAAACAAGTGTAAAGTGTTGGGATATTCAGAAATCATAACTTCATTCAGTTCAATCGGGATTAAATAAGCAGCGAGATGGGAATTTAAATACAAAAGATCGCCACGTTTTAGTCAGCAGTGTATGTTGCAGTCTAAGGTGCACCTGTACTGATGATAAATCACAAAATATATAACTTATGTGTTTCGATAATATCGTGTCATCTTCAGGCGTATAAGCCAATTAAAACAAACACAGTTTATTAAATATCGTTCATGAAGAAAAGTAACTGAAATACTTACTTACTCCAAGGTGCAGAGTCCTTCTTAAGCAGCTAACTGGTTTGCAGCTAGTCAAGAAATTCCCCGCATTTCACGGAACCCAAAGATTCATTATCGCACTCACAAGCGTCCGCCAACTATCTCTATCCTGGGCCCGCCCAATCCAAAACAATAAACCCACATCCCACCTCCTGGAGATTCATCCTAAAATTATCCACCCATCTACGCCTAGGTCTCCCCAGTGGTCTCCTTCCCTCCGGTTTCCCCACCAAGACCCTATACACCCCTCTCCTCACCCATACACGCCACATGCCCAGCCCATCTCATTCTTCTCGATTTTATCACCCGCAAAATATTGGGTGAGGAGTACAAATCATTTAGCTCCTCGTTATGCAGTCTCCTCCATTCCCCCGTTACCTCGTCCCT
>Ga0123354_10015367_pt1 | contig 11949 bp, 7 predicted proteins | sample TergutLab28metaG_2_FD_97872 | JGI IMG/M metagenome (GOLD analysis project Ga0123354, IMG submission 97872) | Labiotermes labralis P4 segment gut microbial communities from Petit-Saut dam, French Guiana - Lab288 P4 | ecosystem: Host-associated > Arthropoda: Insects > Digestive system > Gut ... | reverse complement strand
TGTTTTTGGTTGAAGTTTACAGTTCTTGAAACATAATTTTAGCTTTCTTCAGAACAAACTTCTTATCTCTTCTGTCATCTGTGCTTAATTTAAGTTCCCTGAGTTCCAGATCATCTCTGTTGCTGTAACAATAGTTTTATAAATTTTAAGAATTGTGTGGTCACACAAACGAGCTGGCAGCAAAGAAACTGCATGGATTAAAAAAGAAATTTGTTTAAAGCTGTTGGACACTGGTCCTGTGAGCAGAAGGAGGATTTCAGTACTTGCAGCATTTCAAGAACCCATATTGTAACAGAAAGAAGAGAAAGAATTTAGAATTTCCACCCTGCAAAGCTACTGGTACTCAGCAGTCTGAAAACAGGAAACAAATTTCAACTACGTAACATGGCTTGTGTATGGGTTGAAGTATGTGTACATCTCCACTGTAAGCACATTTATATCAATGGGGAAGACATAAAGTACTGCTTATAGACAGTTATGTGCTATATGTGTAGCGCAGTTTCGCTTTTCAGTAGACTGTATGCACTGAGGATCAAGGTTTCCTGAGTTGCTATGCTGAACAGGAAAGATGTCAATTCTGAATGTTCTAACAGGATGCACTGCCTTCATAACAAAGGGTTGAAGGATGTGGTTTGCACCTCTCCTTTCTTCTCTACTCAACTCTCTTGTTACAGTCACTGTCACATAATCCAATAACTGTATACTGAAGTTCAAGTTTATTTTCCAACACCACCAAATTGCTGCTTAGTATTTCTGACATTTCTCCTGGAACTAACTGAAGGTGTAAGAAGTTTCGATTTCACCCCCTGCATGGACAAGAAACACGTTACTACTGTGGGAATTATTGTTATGTCCTTGCTGTTACAGCATCTATAGACTCTCACTAAACCGAGATATTTTATTAAATTGAAGGTTTTTAAGTACCCCTTAAGTTCCTTAGCTGACAATGATGCTGAAACATTTAAAACTACTGCTTCACATTACATCCAGACAAGACTAACCTTTACTAAGAGACCATGATATCAGTTCCAAAGTGCTGTTCCATGGCTATAATTTGCTGTATTGACAGTAGCTTTTAAAGGCTAGTTAGTGGTACTGATATACTATTTTCTCACTTAGCAATGACAAATAATGTAATGCAAACTACTAAGAGGTTATCAGCCACAAGCATGTGTGAATAACATGACAGTGGCCATTCTCGGGAGTGCCAATTACTTGTATTTACATTTCCACACTAAAACGATTAGGCTAATTTATATGACACATGGTAGCGATCTTTGGTTGTTTTATTTAAGCTTTATTTCTGTCTAGCATATTTCTTGTCTGTAAATATGCAAAGATTTATTGGAATTATGTGTATTCCTGCCATTTTAAGGCCACATTTCCATACCCTGTTCATGACAAAAGTTATGTAATTTCCTTACATCACAAATGTTTCATCAAAGATTGGAAATATTGTCTTCTTCTGAGTCTTTGTCTTTTGCTGGACAACACCTGGGAATTTACTTTCTGGTAGAAGATAGATTTTAACATAAGGACAACAAGAACCTGAAAATAAGAAATATAAATTAACAAAATAATTTAATTATAGTTTATCCAGTCATTCAATTAAAATTTTTAGTTTCTATCCATGTGTGGTTATGCTTACTGACTTTAATATGGAGAACAAGTCTATTAAAATTTGTCCTGCCATAATGGTAACTTCACTTTCACAAGGTGCACCCTCTTTTCTTGACTTAAAGTTTTTGAGGTTCTGGAGATAAATTTCTATAATGCCTTGTTTCCAAAAGAGTTTCTCACCTGTAACATGTTACTAAAACTGCATACTGAAAGCTGTTCCAAAGTTGTTGCAAATTAGACCAACTAAATGCACAGACTATAATGTTTTAATTTGCAAAATGCCTACATGTTTCTAGCCTTACTGTCCCAAAACATGTAGGAGTTTTGTAAATTAAAACATAAGAGTGTGTGCATTTAGTTGGTCAAATTTGTAACAATTATATCACAATGCATGGAGTAAAAAATGTAAAATTCTGTACCAAAGTATTTAATTCCCAGTGGTCCACATGTATGGAGAATGTTTGTGCTAGGCTACATTTTGACTGTATACGTTCTAAATTATTTATTGCAATATACATGGACAAACTTATTTCTTGTTTTTGTGGAACATTTCCTTTGTGAGGAATTAATAGTCATTATGCTTGTTAAAAAAACTCACAGCCTATACTAGAACATATGTTTAATTTCTCTGTGTACAAGAACTGCCACTGGACTGTATGCAGTCCACATCCTCACACTATACAAGATACTTTTCCTACATTTCCGTCTATACCTAGGCCTCCCAAGCAGTCTCATTCTAGGAGTACGTTTTAGAAAGTACAGATCATATAAGGTGCTCATTTTGCAGTTTTCTCCACTCACCTGTTACTTTTTCTCTTAACTTCAACTGCTGTCCTCAGCAATTCACACTTAATTACCATCAGTAAATAACCTTTGCTTACATTGATACCAACCTCCACACCCATACAACATAACAGATCAAATTACAGGTAAGTACATATTATTCTACATTTCAAGTAGGAGAGAGGTAGAAATCAATAGTGAAGTAATTGGTAGCAAGTATTTCCCAAATCTAATTTGATCTAGTTTTATAATGAATATAATTTCAATCAGCAGCTGGGGTAGCATAGATGATATAACGACTCACTGCAGGCTGGATGGTCTGGAAATTGAATCCTGGTGCAGAGAGATTTTCTGTGCCGTCCAGACCCGCACTGAGTCCCACCTAGCCTTCTGTACAATGGGTAATGGGTCTTTCCTGGGGGTTAGGGGGCCAGAGCATATCTGACCACCCACCACCTTCCAGTGGGAGGTTGTTAATGGGTAGGAGCTATACTTCCACTTTCCCTATGGGCCTGCATAAACATGTCATGGGGTGACATATAATTTTGATCTGTCATTACAAGTGTACATTATTTGCACACAATTTATTAGCTAAACAGTATTTTATATTAGTTTTTAATATAAATTTAAAGGATGCATGTGAGGGTCCAGCTACTATGAGAAGGGCAAAACAGAGAGAATGAGGGTACATAGTTGGTCAGTGTTATCAGTAGGCCCTTTCTTGGTTTCATTTAGTCTCTCCAGTCATATGTCAGGAGAGTTCCTTAAAATATGCCACAGCTGCTTCCTTCCACAGCCTTCTAAATTTCTCATTCATAATTATTGGGCCATACCGGATATAATATAGAATTCTCAACTGCTTATGGTACATGGCATTAAATCAGATATGGCTCAATGATTATGAATGGTACATTCAGAAGGGTGTGGAAGGATGCAGTTGTGGCCTTAAGGTACTGTCCTGACATTTCACTGGAGAGATTCAGGAGGAAGTTAACAGCAGATTCAACTTCGGAAATGCCTGTTACCATTTGGTCCAGAATGTCTTCCCATTTGCTTTCCAAAAATATGAAGATGAAAATATGGAGAACGCTAACTTTGCCCATGCTTTCATGTTGGTATGAAACTTGGTCTTTCACACTGAGGGAAGGGCATAGGTTGAGGGTTTTCAATAACAGAGTTACAAGGAATATATTTGGGCCTAGGAGGGATGAGATAACAGGGGACTGGAGGAAACTGCACAATGAGGACCTTTTTGGTTTGTACTACTTACCAGATAATAACTGGGTAATCAAATCAAGAATAATGATGCGGGTGGGACATGTGGCATGTATGGGAAAGAGGAGAGGTGTACACAGGGTTTTGTTGGGGAAGCCTGAGGGAAGGAGTCTACTTGGAAGACCTAGGCATAGATAAGAATATTAGAATTGATTTGAAAGAAATTGGTTGGAAGGGAATGGAGTGGATTGATCTGGCTTTTTATAGGGAGAAGTGGTGAGCTGTCATGAATGCTTTAATGAACCTTTGGGTTCTATGAAATGTTGGCAGTTTCTTGGCTAGCTGAGGAATAAAGATTTTCAAGAACAGCTCCTTTCCACGGTCAGGTAGTTGAACATGTAATATTCTACAATGCACTAGTACCTTTACTACTTATTGGTTGGAGATTCCTTGCATTCAAGATCTCAATCTTTAGGTTCCCTTCCAGAAACATCATCCTGACTGTGAGAAGACCATGGCTTGGTGTCTGCATTGCTTTCTGCTCTGAAAGTTGCTCCATGCGATACTGGTGCACCAACTCCCATGTATCCATTTCATGAATTTGCACTAGTTGCTGTAGGTCTGTTAGGTCACTTAAGTCAATATTTTCATTAAAATGTTTGAATAATTCAGCTAAGTTGTGTAGAATCTCGTGGAATTTCTTAAAGAAGGATTGCTCTCTCTGGAATGATAATAAATACATTATTTATAGAGGTGCCATTTCAAATGGTTCTGATAGTACCTCATAGTTTGATTAGTGATAAGGCATGTGTCATATACACAGAAAATTACCAGTCTGAATCCCAGCTGGAACCAGCTGCCTGTCAAGTATTGCTGATTTTCTCTGTTCTTCCCGCGGATGGAAAAGTACCTGAAAATAGGGTTCTCAATCCTCTGTTCTAACTCATCACAGACATTTACCATATGATTTAATTCTACATAACCTACCAGATTTCAGTTCTAGAATAAATAATTTAGTAATCTGGTAATCTTTACAGTGGCAAAAAATCTAACTTGAATTTTTGGAAGCCAGGCACTCCTAAGAATGTTTATTAAAACACAGTCTTACGCAACACGTACATGTTTTACAGGTTACTAGTTTCGGCGTTGTTCACAAGCCATTATCAGACCTTTTTCTTTATCAAGACCGTTCAGTGAAACTTAATAGCATGGTTTTACAATGGTACTTTAGCACATAATGGCTAGTGAGAGTCATTTTTAGGCACATTCACAAAATTGCGAAAAGTAACTATTAGCTTCGTCATGTTTGTCCATCTGTCTATCTGCCTATCCATCCACATGGAACAGCTTGGCTTCCACTGAACAGATTTTCATGAGATTTGAGTGTTTTCCAAAAATATGTCCAGATAATCCAGTTTCATTAAAATCTAACAAGAATAACAGGTACTTTACATGGAGGCCAATGTGCATTAATGATTATATTTCGCTCAGTTCTTTGTAGAATGAGAAGTGTTTCAAACAAAAGTTGTAGAGAAAACCAAAACTCATATTTAATGTTCATTAACGTTTTTTTTTTTAAAGTGGTTCTGTTGGTGAGATTGGAAAAGTGCTGTAGAAAAGAAGAGGCCACTGATGCCAATATGGCACATACACATTGCATGATGGGTACCTAAGGCTACAAACACATGCTTGGAATATGTAATACTTATTGATTTTCCACTGCAACAGTGGTTGCAGAGACGCACCTCACAGTTATGTTATACTTATATTGCCTATCTTGTTTAATGAAAACCATTTGATAATGCACATTTCTTTACAAATACTGGTCATAGCCAGGGCCATATTTAATAAGGAGTTTACAGATTTGAACTCACTCCTCATGACAATAAGGTGTTAATTACCCTACCAAACACAATCATACAGATCTAGTATATTAGTCTTTTATTATAAACTACATGTTTCAGCTGTTCAGATCAGCCATCATCAGGTAGGTGCCATACACACAAAAAGATTATAAAGGGAGCACTTTATATTCTTTTTGTTTATCCGGCATCTACCTGTTGGTGGCTCAACTGGACAGCTGAAACATATTGTAGTGTACAATAAAAGACTACTATACTGGGTCTGTATGGTTATGTTTGGTTGAATAACCATTGATAAGAAACTGATAAGAAATACACAATGGGATAATGTCACTCAAGATCACTCCTCTTGAACTGTTAAAATGTCACATTAAAAGAATGACAAGATTTGATTAAAGGGAGATAGTGTGTTAAACACACATGGAAATTAGTGCACTGCAAGATACTTAAAAATGAATTATTTTTACTCACCATTATATTAAGATTCTAATGGGAGGGTTTGGCAAGACTTTTTTTCTGTTATTTACTGCCATGGCTCCTCAAACTTGGACACTTTGAAAAACAGAGCAGAAGTACCTTTATAGTTTTGAAATGTGGTGCTGGAGAAGGTTGGAGAAGCTTAGCTGGACTAATTTTGTAAAAAATGAAGAAGTATTACATAGTGTCGAGGAGGAATGGAACATCCTACATACAATACAATGAAGGGAGGTTAACTGAATTGTGCAGATCTTGTGTAGGAGTTGCCTTTTAAAACATGTTATTGAAGGAAAGATACAAGGGATGGGAAGAAAAGGAAGGAAATGTAAGCAGCTTATAGATGGCCTTAAGGAAAAGGGAAGATACTGAAACTTGAAGGAGGTAGCAGTAGATCACACTGTGTGGAGCACTCACTTTGGAATAGGCTGTGGCCCTGTCACAAGACAGACTATGTAATGAATTATGGCTGTTTGTGACATAAGGCTTATAAACAATGAATGGATTACTTTGTTTGTTAAACAGTAAATACATGGCTTTACATTTTAAACCCAATGAAGCAGTGACAGACATAGAAGTCAGTATCCATTACAAAGAATATTGTTTAGAAAACACCAGGCAGAGACACAGAGAGATATGGGGAGGTGGAGAAATTTTACAAGAGATTTAAATTCATTCACAATGTACCTACCTTCAGGTTTATTTTGAAAACCTCATGTAGTTTAGAATACAGATTCTTCCAGATGATTTGTAGAAGAGAATTGAAGTTACTGGTGTCAAGGTGTGAGTGGAGTGTATACAGTTTACAAAATAAGTGATTTATCAGCCTGCTTAGCTTCTCTTCAGAGTCAAGGTGCTCAAGTGCTTCCATCAAGATTTGGGTGGCTAAAGGCATCATCTGAAAGACACCATACGGAAAAGACAGGCTTGCATATCACTGTGGGTCTGAACAGTTAATTCTGATAATGTAGGCCATATATACAATACCTTCTGAACAGCTTCTTCACATATCTTGTTCCTTGCTCTTTCAATTGTGTTATCAATTACAACTTTCACAGTCTGTGTGCCACTGTCTGATGAACTGCCTTTACTTCTATCAGCTGCAGTAACTTCATCCAGGCCAAATTCAGAAACAATAATCTGGACTGGTTGTTGCACATGGTCCATGTTTGTTACTGCCAAGCACCACTGAAATTAATACAAGTATGTTAAATGAGAAATCTAGGACTAATGTGTGTTAAGACAGAAGAATGAAATGAGCTAAATAATAATTACTCCTTATCATTTTCCCTCAAGCAATCAGGCTGCTTCCTTGCTCATTCTTCTGAACTCACAATTTAAAAAATAGTAAGCATCAAGTCCATATTACATAGCAAGATTTTCAGATCAAATAGATATCTCAAATTCAGTTCTACATCAGAGGTATAGAAATACATATCTTGGTTATAAAGCTACTGTAAATTTGTAACATATTTTGTATTACTACAAAAACTTTAAGTTAGGTGATAGCTTTGATTATACTCACAGCTTGAGTTTCTTCACCACTTACAGTATCACCAGAATACATATCCTTTACCTTGCGACATATCTCATCAGCGTAGAAAATTAAACATTCACAAATGTCCTGAAATGAGACAGATGTTTAAAGGGTAGTACTGTACACTGGCATGGAACTGGATTGAGTTTTGAATCTGTACTTCCCCATCTAATTCAAAATGCAAATGTATGGACAAAATGCAGTGTTATAAGTGTTAACCCTGGGGGTACATATCATAAACACTAGCATTTAAAGGGTTAAGTAACTTTAATAACCACAAAACACTCAGTGTGGGAGAAAGTTTGAAAGTTTTATTCCCAATTACCTACATATACAAGAAGATGGAGTTTTACAGTTTTTAATAGGTGTGATGTTTGGAAAATTAAAGAAGGATAGCACGGCTAATTCATACTCCGACATTCCTACTCTGTGACAAGAAAACATGGAACAGCATAACCTCTGTACTTATCTCAAATAGAAAGGATTTCACATATCTCAAAATCTTGTTCCAACATACATATCCTACATACAATACATTATACTTACATAAATTATTTTCTCTGCAAATTCTTTGTGGGCCTTGGGATTTGGCCAGGCGAGGTGCTTCCAAAATATTTTTATCTGAAATAATGTAAATAACATGTAATAACACACTTAAAATACTGGTGACAGGATGGGCTGCACTGGCAGACACCCTAGGGGACTAGATCCTTAAGCATGTTGAGCCCAGAAGGACTTACTATCGCCTGTGTCACAAGAAAGAAAACATCCCTGGTGATGTGAATCCTTTACCCTACCAACCAAAATCCTAGGCATAGAGTAACAATTATGAAACTTCATACTTCTTTGTATCCTCTTACTTCCTCTCTCTTAGGTTCAAATATTATGTTTTTGGCACCTGTTCTCAAATGCATTCATTATATGGACATACCTGGTGCTGTTTTTATTTTTTATACTTATGTTTACTGTGTGGGCATGTGTGTGCATGAATGTGCATTTCAATTTAAACTTTTGGATGAGCCAACTAAGTTCCAAGAAATGTGGTTTTGCTACTGAATGCCATCCCAGCACCATGCTTTAACATCAAGGTGGAAGCACATACTTGTGATGTAGCAGTGATTCTATTAGCACTTATCTTAGTGTCCTGGAATTATGTATGGCAGTAAATCTTTGAAAAATATGCATCCATATGTAGAATTATACATGTATTTTGTGGAATGTAAAATTGCAACATGAGATGCATTCAAAAAATTTATTTAGTTTTGGTTTGATGACCATAATTAATAACTGTGCCTATGCATGTTAAATGTGACACAGAGGTAGGTAATAAGAATATCTACAAATTCCATTTTATGTACTGACTGTTATTCAGTAATAAAAATCTGGTAATGATGCAAAACTTTGAGGTCACAAAGATGTCATATTTTATACCACTTAGCATAGCAACCCCAATTACTATAAAAAGTTATGGTTACCTGATCAAATAGTTGAAGAATATCATATGCTGATGAACTATACTTGGTGTCAGTGTAATCAGGAACAATATTGTCCATTTGTACAGCTTTCTGTATCCCATGCCAGGCTTTGTATTTTGATATGCAGAGCCAGTGACTGATTCCGTTGTGGAACCAGTGGTGGAACTTGTTAAGAGCAGTTAAATCCATGGCTTCTTGACACTTTGTGTGGCCTAACCTGTTGAGATCACTGACATCAGGACTGAAAGTGGGCTAAAATGAAATCTACAGGTTGACCCACACCTAGCAAGTGGCATGTAATAGCTAGGATGGCACCTCCAATAATCAGTATACATTGCAGGCTAATGCATCTCAAAATGCTATGCAATATCATATGAATTAGGCCAGCTGTGCCCTAATACTGTCAGTACTTCAAAGAAATCTAAGAGGCACTGTGCCACCTTCATGCTATCATGTTGGTGGCAGTTAGTGTGTACTGAGATGTCAAAGCAGATACTGCACACAGACAACATTTGTAGGAGGTTTATCTAGCATGGACAGCAAGCCAGCTGGTGTATTTTTAGTTTAAACTGGCAAGTGTGCGAGTATCATTACATGTCACTTGTTAAGTGTACATCCACCTTGAAATTGAAAATTGCATGTGTTTTACTTACATATTCCTGTAATCTCAAAAGACATGAGGAATTACTACACTAAGATCTGTATAATTCCTGTAGTGTTTCAGAATGATTAAAATTCACTGCTTCTGTGCAAGTTAGTTTAAAGTTCCAGTATAAAAGAAAACTTGACATAATCTATCAGGCCCTTGGCAACACCATGAATGGAGTGGGTGCAGCAGTTTCCAGTGTGGGTGCATATATGTATATACATGTATATATGTATATAATGCTGTGTTATATATATACTTTGTACATATATTAAGCTTTAAAGTGCCCTTGTCAGGACCACAAAATCAGCACTTTGATCATGTAATGCGTTCGATAACATTGCAGAAGATATCTTGCCCATACACACATTTATGAGAGTGAGTGAGCTTATGTATCACAGTAGTATGCTTCATGGATATTATCACGCAGTGCCAGCTCTCTAAAGTGTAGTTGATGGTGCCAGACACATACCACAGTATGTAGAAGAGTTATGATGCTAGTGGAAGCTTCTGGACTGCTACAGGTGAAAGGTTTCCCAGAAGTGGAAGGCATTATAGCACTCTCATTAACACAGCCACGCTTTTGCCATAGTACTGTAACTGGCATGATACCTCATTCTTTACATGTGATACTATTATATATTTATTGTTCACTGCTTGCACTCACTTCCAAACATAACTGTGCTTTATTTTATGAATTAGCTTCGTGATATTGTCTTCACAAATCTCACTTACGATGAGCATGTTTTTCTTTGATATTTTGTAAATTCCTTGAGGGTGCAGTGATTTAGGGTACACATTCAAGCATGATGATTCCTCTGATATGAAAGATAATTGGCATCATGGTTTTAGCTTTTAAATTCAACATTTTAGCTTCCTTTGGTCTCAGTGATGCAGGAGTTTTCCATAGCATGGATTGATGCATGTGTCTGGATAATACATAAAAATCTAAGTTGTGTTGCAGGTGATTGCAATATTAAACATCTTTGCATCTTCTTCGGTGTTTCTCAAAATTTCAGAACAAACCTGCTTTCTGCCAATCTTTGATCTTCACTCAGATTCTTTAGGAGCATGTTCTTATGCATCCTTTTTTTTATGTTGAAATCTGCTATTGAAATTTGTGTCACTGTTTATTTGGCCATGTTCTACTCTTCTGCAGTCATTCTGATGCATAAATGGCCATCTGTTCTCACAGGGATCCTCATATTTTCCATATTTTCACCAGTTTTCATTGTTACTGAATGTCCAGGTCATTTGTTTTTTACAAGATCCTGTCTTCCTCTTGTGCCATTCAAACACATGAGCTGGTCAGATGGTATCTTCTCCGTATGCCTCATATAACAATGAATGTTTTGGTGTCAGCTGTATTCAGCTGCATAAAATATTTGACATACACTCATTGCTAAATTTTTTTTTATCAAGCATCGTCATCGCAAGTCAAACAGTCATTAATAAAAATGTCCAGGTAATGTAACATGGTTTGTCAACCAATGGGGGCGGGATTTGTTGGTAGCTACTATATATATTCTGTTTGGTGATCAACAGTCAAGGTCAGAAGCTGCACAAGCAGTCTTGTTGTTTAATAACTGCTCCTTGTGTAATAATAGAAGAAGTAATGGTGACAAGAGTTTTCATTTACAAGTTTACTTAGCTGAACAAGAAAATTTTCTGTTTATTTTAGATCTAAATATTAATCAGTACATCTACAAAGTATGGCACTAAATCTCATTCTGAGTATTTTCAGTTCATCACATTGGTATCAGTAAACATACACACTATTTATATCTTAGTATTGGCAAGAAGCTGCTTCTGTACCCTACTGTAAGTCAGATGAATTCAGTCCATTCCATCCCATCTCATCCTATTCTTAGGATGTGTTTTAATATTATCCTGCCATCTATGCACAGATTTTTTAACTAAAATAATTAATTAATTTCTCAGCCTCCTGATGCTTGTCACATAAGCAACTTCTCTCGTTCCCCTTGATTTAACCATTCTAGTAGTGTAGGGTGACCATTACAAATAGTGAAGTTTCTCATCATGCATTTTTCTCCAGCCTCCTGTCATTTGCCATCACTTCAGTCCAGATATTCGATCTGTGCTTTTCCTTTACTGTGAGAGACCAAATTTCACACATGTATGATGCAACATTTCAAATTATGGCTTTCATAGTATAATTTGTACACTTTTATGTAATACATAGGACAACAAAAAATTTTGAACTGAATGGTAGCATGTATTCCCTGATTTTAACTTGCTCTTCCTTTCTTCTTGAACACAATTTTTATTTATTACCATGTTTCCTAAATAGTTAAACTCTGACATACCTTTGAAGGA
>Ga0123354_10015366_pt1 | contig 11950 bp, 8 predicted proteins | sample TergutLab28metaG_2_FD_97872 | JGI IMG/M metagenome (GOLD analysis project Ga0123354, IMG submission 97872) | Labiotermes labralis P4 segment gut microbial communities from Petit-Saut dam, French Guiana - Lab288 P4 | ecosystem: Host-associated > Arthropoda: Insects > Digestive system > Gut ... | reverse complement strand
TGGCCAATATTGTCTGCGGTATAGTCAATTTTCGCATATCTGGAACCTTAACAGCCTAAAAACGCAAACAAACACACCCAAACCACAGTTAAAAACACCAAAAATAATAAAGACTAAGGTCTATTCTTGTTTTATCCATTCTTTGAATTTCCAAAAAGCATAGAGAGGTATAGTTCTTTGTGTTATTTCGTCAAGTGAAGTTAGAACAGATTTTTCGGGGATTGAATTTTTGGCAATATTGTGTTATGGATCGAGCGTGTTTTGCCGTGCCTGATTTAACCTCGATAGGGATGATATATTTTTCGTCGTCGTGTACGATAAAGTCAACTTCTGCTTTTGCAGAACTCTCAGCAGTCCAATAGTACAGGTCTTTGTCCTTAATTTTGCCATACATCCGCTTAAGCTCGCAGGCAACAAAGTTTTCTGCCATTGCACCCTTAAACTCTTTGTAGGCAGGGGATCAGCAAATGCAATAGAAGAAGGCAAATCCGCGTGGCGTCTTAGTAACCCAATATCAGACATATATAGCTTGAAAAAGGTGTGATCAGCATAAGAGGAAATATGGTAGTTGGGTTTTTCGATGCATTCTACCTTATAGACAAGGCCGGCTCAGATAAGCCACATCAAGGCATCCTCTAAATCTTTTGCCCGCCAGCCTTTTTTGACTTGACTGAATATAAATTTGCGATTTTCTTTACCCAGCTGTCTGGGGATAGATTGCCAAACGAATGAAATTTTAGGATACTCTTTTGGTTCAGCATATTTAACAAAGTCTTTTTGGTAACCTAGAAGAAGTTAAGCTATCTTTTTTTGGACTACGTCAATGCTTTTGGTGTCAATCCAGACCTACACAACCTCGGGCATGCCACCAACAATGTGGAAATCTCAATACTTTTCCAATAGTTCGTTTCTAAAAGTTTTCCAAACACTATCACTAAGAGAACTTTTTTGCAACTCCTTTGCAAGCAATTCATTTTGAGCAAGTAAAAAATCATAGAAATTCACATGATAGAGAGTTAAGAACTCTATACATTGCCGACAGGAAAAGAAGTACCTTTTTTCATAGCCACTCCAAGCAAGGAGCATGCTGAAATAATATGGTATTGTGGGACGTAACTTTGTCAATAATTTAGCAAAATTACACCATAATTTTGGTATAATTCCTGCAAAATTACACCTTATCTAAAAAATATAAATTTGGTTGTTAGGGTTTTTTGGTTTTTAGTTTGCCAAACCCTAATGCGGCTTTGATTAGGTTTTCTAGTGCGGCATAGTCACTATGTTGCACAGTTATCTCTGCTGATTTTTGATAGCTACCGTGTTTGGCTTGCATGACATATTTTTCGAATTCATCGTCTAGGAGGTTTTGAGTCTTTATGGGTTTTCCATTCAGTAAACGGAGATTACAGTTGAGGCAGTATTCAAAGTCAAACTCCATTTTTCGGTTCTCAGAGTTGCCTTCACCAAAATAGTTGGGAGTTACGGCCAGTTTGGTGAATACTACGTCGTCGAATTCCACAAATACCACATGCGTTTTTTTGAGTTCGTGTTTGTGATCAGACATGCCATCACCGCTGAGATATCCCAATAACTAAGGGACATTTAGTTATTGTAGTTTGTTTGTTAACAGCGTTTGGACTAAAAACACTTTCTAGTTAACAACCAAAGGATGGTGCGTACGGGTGAGTTTGGGTTGGTTTTTGGTTAGGGGTTTTGGGTTTTTTCGTAGGCGTGGGCTATGTTTTTGGTTGTTAGAGTTCCAATTATTTGGGTGGGGTTTTCTTTTTGTACAACAGGAAGCAGGTCGATTTGTTCTTTGAGGCGGATTTTGTCGGCTTCAAGGATGGATTGGTCTTCGAAAAGGACAATGTACAACAGAGGTATCTGTTCAATGTGTAAAAGGTCGCGTTGTTGGTTGGGTATTTTTAGGATTTCACTCTGGGTTACGATGCCTATGAGGGCTCCGTTTTTTTGTACCAGTGCGTTGTGGTATCCGTTTTTGTTCATATGTTCTATGGCTTCTGTGAGGGGTTGGGTTGAGTCTATCATTGTTATGTCGGGTTGCATGGCGTCTTTGATGCGGATCGTTGCGAGTTGGCTTGCGAGTTTGGTTTGTTGGCCTTCTTGGTTTGCGCCTAAGTAGACAAATAATCCGATTATGATGAGTAGGAAATATCCGGGGAAGATGAAACCGATAATGACCATGCCTATGCCCAGTACGCGTCCGATGATTACTGCGAGGCGGGTTGCGCTGGCGTATTTCATGTGTTGTGCTAAGACGGCTCTTAGGACGCGGCCGCCGTCCATGGGAAAGGCAGGAATCAGATTAAAGAGACCCAGCAAAATGTTTAGGATGGCTAAGTCGATTAGGATGTTGCCGGTTATTGTGAATGTGAGGGCGGTGGGGATTAGTTGGGGTGAGATTGCTATGCCTATGGCTAGGATTATAGCGCCTAGTACGAGGCTTGTTAGAGGGCCGGATAGGGCCATGCGCCATTCTTGTGCGGGGTTGTTTGGGAGGTCTTCGATTTCTGAGACTCCACCGATGGGGTAGAGTACGATTTTGCGGACTTTTATGTTGTAGCGGCGGGCGACTAGGGAGTGGGCGAGTTCGTGAAAGACGACAAAGACAAACAGGGCGATGATTATGAAGAAGAAGTAGAAGTTTAGGTTGCTTAGCAGGGAGAGTGCAAAAATGGCTACTATGAGTAGTAAGAAGGTGAGGTGCAGCTCGATGGGTATTCCCCATATTGAGCCTATTTTAAAAGAAAATTTCATACATCTAGATTCTCGTGATGGACTTTTTAAATTTTCGATTTTGACTTGTATACACTAATACTGCAACCAATCGTTCCATTAGATACTGTATTGGTGACCGAAACGTTGATATTATTAAGAGGTATTACTACGGATTAAGTGTGAAGCTAGCAAGAGTTAGTCTTATACTTAGTTACTGGTAAAGAGTCAATGTTTTAAGCGGAATAAAGCTTAAAAGTATCCAGATATATTTGGCATTATTGACAGCAATCGCAATATGTGCGATTCAGTAAACGGTAAAGCTACAATTTAGCTACCAATCACAACATAAGTAAGGAGGAAAAAAAGTAATGTTATCACGTGACTGCGACGGATGCCCCGAAATGAAAGCATGCAGCAAACGCTTCACCATAACCGAAGTGTTTGACAAAGTCTACTGCCCAGACGGAACAGCCCATCTAATCGATGGCGCCTAAACCAAACAACAATAGTCTAAACAACCAATAAACAATAATCATCATCATTTTCTTTTATCTAATTTTAAAACAACAGCTACTGTTAACCAATCAGGTCTTCGCTAGGTTGGAGATAGGTGCAGTGTAAATTTTAATATTGCTGGTGCGTATTCTTGAAGCGAAAAATATGGATTATATAATAATCGCCGATGCATACGAGCAAATTGAGGGCACCGCTAAGCGCTTAGAAATGACTGATCACCTAGTTAGTTTGCTAAAAAAAACACCAAAAGATGTCATTTCAAGGGTGATTTATTTAACGCAGGGTAAACTCTACCCGGACTTTGTGGGCATAGAGATGGGCGTTGCTGAAAAACTGGCCATACGTGCTCTAATGCGCGCTACGGGCAATGGTGAAAACGCGATTCAAACTGAGCTACAAAAAAGTGGCGATATCGGTGAAACTGCAGAAAAACTCCTCGCCAAACACAAACAATCCACGTTTTTCACAAAACCCCTCACCGTACAGCGGGTCTATGAAACACTCGATAAACTGGCTAAAACCAGCGGCTCAGGTGCAGTAGACACAAAGATGGTGCTCTTTAGCGGGCTCTTAATAGATGCCTCCCCAAAAGAGGCTAAATGGCTCATTCGAACCGTCACAGGAAACCTGCGTCTTGGAATCGCAGACATGACCGTTTTAGATGCACTGGCTATCGCCTATGGCGGTGGCAAAGAAACCCGTGAGAAAATTGAGCGTGCATACAATATTTCCTCAGATTTGGGCAGAGTTGCAAATGTTGTAGCTGAAAAAGGAATAGAGGGTATTGAAAAATTCCAAGTTAGCGTAGGAGAACCTATTCGGCCCATGCTTGCGGAGCGGCTAGGGGTACCGGAGGAGATTTTAGAGAAATTTAGTGGCAAATGCCTCGCAGAATACAAATATGACGGTGAACGGATCCAGGCACACAAAAATGGCGACACCGTGCAACTGTTTTCCCGTCGGCTCGAAAACATCTCAAGCCAGTATCCCGATGTAGTAGAGCTGATCCGCACACAGATAACTGCTAAGGATGCAATCCTTGAAGCGGAATGTGTCGCTATGGATCTCGAAAGCGGGGATATGCGTCCCTTCCAAGAATTGATGCATCGCAGACGCAAATATGGCATACAATCCGCTATAACCCAATACCCTGTCTCGCTTTTTACATTTGACGCGCTCTATGTGGATGGAGTAGACTTAACCCAAACAGCTCTGCCACAAAGACGCCAAATCCTTGAGAAAATCATTAAACAAAACATCCGCCTAAAACCCGCCATCCAACAACTCGTCAAAACACCCAAACAACTCGAAGACTTTTTTGAGCGAGCTATAGAGGAGGGATGTGAAGGGTTGATGTGTAAATCAATTAGTGAAGATTCAGTGTATCAGGCCGGTAATCGCGGCTGGCTCTGGATCAAGTATAAGCGGGACTACAAAAGTGAAATGACCGATACTGTGGACTTGGTGGTTGTGGGAGCGTTTCATGGCCGAGGCAAACGTGTCGGCGCCTATGGGGCGCTACTCTTAGCAACCTATAATCCCGAAAACGATACCTTTGAAACCGTAACTAAATGCGGCACAGGCTTTACCGATAAAAATCTCAGCGATCTCTATAAAATGCTACAAACTCATGTGGTTGCCCGCAAAAATAGCCGTGTGCAGTCCACCTTGGAAGCAGATGTTTGGTTTGAACCCTCATTGGTCTTAGAGATTCTAGGCGCAGAGGTTACCCTTAGTCCCATTCACATGGCTGCGATGGACGCTATCCGCAAAGACAGCGGCATGGCCATTCGGTTTCCCCGCTTCACAGGCAAATACCGCACCGATAAGAGCCCCCAAGACGCCACCACTTCAAAAGAAATCGTAACAATGTACAATGGACAACTCAAAAAAATCGGCGACACCACACCATGAGCAGACAGGCTAAAAACTGATTAAGAGCTATGTGTAATGTAGTTGGAAAGGGAGATGCAAGTTGGCACAAGACTCTGAGAGAACAAAAGCAATGATCGCGTTCAAAAAACGTCTAGAAGACCAACTAGAAAAGTTAAACACTGAAATCCAAGAAGTACAAGCAGCACTTGATATTGTTAACACCATTCTCTTAGAGAAGGGCTTCAAACGCGGAGACCTAAAAGAGATTCACACCACACCACCACATGCTATACCAAAAGAAGTGGTATTGCCTAAATCCACTGAGCAACCAACTTCAACAACCCCGCCAGCATCCGCCCCAGCATCGGCAACAGCACCGGGGCCTGCAATTGTAACTGAGACAGAAACGGTCATACCTCTAAAAACCATGGCTGAGGAGCCTTTGGCATTGATGTATTTTGAGAAACAGCAAATACATGTTATGCCTGATGAGAGTAAAAACTTTAGCGTCAACACCCAACCGTTTACCACTTTCTTAGTTGAGAAAGTGTTTGCCAAGATGCAGGAAAAAGATAAAGAATTTGTGCGCTTAGGACAAATGACTCCGGATCGTATGTTTAGCTACAATATCATCCGGGAAGGCGAGTTCATCAAAGAAATAATCATAAAAAACGTTGATGAAGAACGACTAAAAGAACTTAAATCAAGCGTCCGCTGGACCCTTGAAAAAATGTATGAAAAAATGAAACCCCCTAGCACCAAAGACCCCCAAACCCCCTAGTCAGGGTTCTAAACGGTGACAGGGAACTAAGATGCAGTAACAGATAGTTAGAGCATCCAGCAACCAACAATATGTTTATAGATGTTTGGTTAGGGCCTCGGTTATGCGGGGTTTGGGGCATAAGCCAACAAGTCGATCAACTTCTACCCCATTTTTAAATACAATCATAGTGGGGATGCTGAAGACATTGAATTTTTCGGCAGATTGTGGACTCTCATCCACATCGAGTTTACCCACTAAGACCCTGCCGCTATACTCCGCGGCAATTTCCTCGATGATGGGTGCTAGGGCTCTGCAAGGACCACACCAGGTAGCCCAAAAATCCACCAGTGCAACAGAATTATTCTTGATGGTCTGCTCAAAATTTGAATCTGTAATATGTAAAGGTTGAGTACTCATATGTATCTCCATTAAAAAGCAAACACACATTTGATATAAAGCGTTCGCGACTCAGAAAACAACAGCCCCAAACAACAAAAAGCAAACAACCAATTTAGCCAGTAACCACCTACTACGGAATCCAAACAAACACCTCGGTCGTCTAAGAACCACAACCAAAAACTTGTCACTTGACATAAATATAAAAAGTGAAGAGAACGCCTGATTTTTCAGGCGCCTATTCGATTTTCCATTTCTTGGCGACTTTAACAACCAAGAATACGAGGAAAGCAACTATGACAAAGGTCATCAATGCGACAAGGAATTGTCCAACACCAAAAACGCCAATGCTATAGGTTGCCAAGTTATCTATGCCAGGAATTGCTAAACCGATCGCTGGCAGAAGCAAATTTGCAACCAAGGATTGAACAAGCGTACCCACATACAGTGCTATGATGAAAGCAACTGCAAGTCCAAAAATTTTGTATTTTGATAGAAATTCTTTGAACTCATTCCACAAGCCGTGAGGTGGAGGTGGAGGTGGAGGTGGTGTTTTTTCTATTGCTTCTCGGATTTTTTTTAATTCGGACAGTACTTCTTCTTGACTCAAATTTAGTCCCCTTACCGTAGTAGTACATTTAGTGCTTGGTTTAAAAAGACTTACCATTCTGTGAGTGATTACGTACACCCACAAAGCCACATATACAAAACCGAACCTCAAAGCTTCAACCAAGTATCCCCGTCAAGTCAGGATTGTAACATGAAGCTACAGATAGTCTACGGGGTTTTCAAAACCGCCTTAATCGATTGGCTAGATGACAATGCAGTTCTGCGCTCTGCGGCGTTGACTTTTTTTATTATTCTTCCGTTGCCCACCTTGCTTCTTATTGTTACAGCCATATTTGGGCTGTTTTTAGGGGAACAGCAGGCTATTCAAGTTTTAGTTCAGCAGATAAGTGCCGTGGTGGGGCCGGCGGTTGCTGATTTGTTTAGTCAGTTGATTAAAAATACGGGTTCGCCTTTTACGTCTGTTTGGACTGCGATAGTAGTGGTGGGTTTCTCGATTGGTGGAGCCATTGGTGCGTTCTCGGTTCTTAGTGATACTATAAACTGCATATGGGATATTGAGCTACCAAAGAGGCAACCGTTTTGGCGGCAGGTTAAACAAAAGATTAGGCCATTTGCTGTGGTGTCCATGCTTGGGTTGATTGTGATTGCTTGGACCAGTATTACGCAGGGTTTGGTTAGAGCCATAACGATGCTCTCTGGTAGCGAAATTTTGATTTTGGTAGAACTTACGGTTACGCATATTATGCTTTCGTTTGGAGTAACAACGCTACTCTTGGCGATTATCTACAAAGCGCTTCCAGAAACTATGGTGCAGTGGCGTGATGTTAGCTTAGCTGCGGTAACTACAGGTGTTGCTTTTACTCTAACCAACTATATTTTTGGCACCTACATTCAGGTATTTACTGTTACTACAGTTGCTGGCACCGCGGGCTCGCTTTTGATTATTTTACTGTGGATTTTTATTCTCAATCAAATCGTGCTCTTTGGAGCGGAGATCTCTAAAGTCTACGCTACCACAGTGGGCTCACACAAAACAAAACCAGCCTAAGAATAGAAAGATTAGAGGTTGGATTGGGCTATAGAGGGTAGTGCTTTTTGATGAATTGTCGTTTTTTCTGTGGTGGTTCCAACAGTCATATTGTAATCAGTCATATCTCCAAAAACAGAATGGATATATAGCGGGGTTAGGTTCTAACTTTATGTAAGTTTTAACGGTTTATATGTTGACGCATATACGTTAACACGTACTTTTTTTGGCATTGATTTTTATGAGGAAAATTTTTTATGAAAGAGAATTTTGGATCAGGAGTAAAATTTAAATTAAAACATCCTCAAAGGAATTTATTTGTTATTTCTTTGATGTTTATGTTAGTATTTTCTGTTTTATCGGTTTATATGTTAACGGCGAACGCGGCAGATCCAGTGTTTGTTGGAACTGAAACGGATCTTAGAGCGGCCATCACTAATGCCGCTGGACCCACCATTATTGCGCTTAACAACGATATCCAACTCACAAATACGCCCCTTAGCATTACATCTGGCAAAGATATTACGCTGATAAGCAACGACGGTACGGGCGTATTTTTTAAATTAATCGGTGTTTCGGGAATAAATACAATCACTATCAACTCGGGTGGAGCATTGGAACTTGACGGAATTGTTGTAACGCACAATAGCGGTGAGCTGGGTAGAGGGGTGTATGTTGATTTTGGTGCAACACTTACTCTAAGTAGTGGTGAGATTACAGAAAACGACATCTATACAGGCGGCACCATTAGCGATGCCCAGTATGGCGGCGGCGTTTATAACTGGGGTACCTTTACCATGAATGGAGGTACAATCAGCCAAAACTCGGCTTATAATGGCGCAGGAGTCTATAGCATAATCAGCTTTACTATGAATGACGGAATTTTCTCTGAAAATACTGCCGCAGGTGCCGGAGGCGGAGTTGCTAATTTGGGCACCCTTGTGATAAATAATGGAACGTTTTATAGAAACCAAGCGGTAAATGGCGCAGGAGTCTATAGCGGCGTTTATAGCACCTTCACCTTGACCAACGGTGCTTTCTTAGAAAACCAAGCGGTAAATGGCGCAGGCGGGGGAGTCTACAACGATGCTTATAGCACCTTTACGCTCATAGATGGACTTTTTTCCAGAAACCAAGCGGTTACGGGCGGCGGTGTATATAATTTAGGTCCCTTTGATATGATTGGCGGCATTATTGGCGGTCCCACTATAGCCGATGGCAACATTGCGACTGACGACGGCGGAGGAGTCTGCGATAATGGTCATTTTAGTGTTTTTAACATGTATGGCGGTATGATTGCTAACAACACTGCTTCAAATTATGGCGGTGGTGTAGAGAGCGCGGCTGGTGTGTTCAATATGTTTGGCGGTGAGATTGCTGATAATCATGCTGGCTTTGGAGGCGGAGTCTTCATTTGGGATATAAGCACAGTCAACATGGAAGGCGGCACACTTTTTGGTAACACAGCCACCTATTATGGTGGAGGGGTGTACAATTTTGGCGGCACCTTTACAGTGTTTAGTGCTGATGTGGTAATTGCTAACAATTCTGCGGGCTATGATGGCGGCGGAGTGTATAATGATGGATCTTTTATAATGGCAGGTAATGCAGTGATTGCTAATAACACAGCCACAGATAATGGCGGCGGAGTGTATAACGCAGGCCCTAATGCCAAATTTACCATGACTGGCGGCATAATCGGCGGCGAGGGTGGTATTGGTGGTAATTCAGCTTATGATGGCGGAGGGGTGTATAATGATCAGGGCACCTTTACAATGTCGGGCAATGCTACCGTATTGGGCAATAGAGCTACTTTTGGCGGCGGGGTATACAATAATGGAGGCCTATTTGACTTAGGTGATCCCGCTTCTTTGGAGATAGTTCGTATCTCAGGCAACACAGCCACAAGCAATGGCGGCGGCGTATACAATACAGGCGCCACGGCCCTTTTCAACATGTTTAGCAACGCAGTCATATCAAACAACACAGCCGGCATTGATGGCGGCGGGGTATTCAATGTTAATGCAGGTGTGTTTAACATGTTTGGCGGTGAGATTGTGAGCAATTCAGCTGGTACCGGAGGCGGAGGAGTAGATACAAGCGGCGAATTCACCATGTATGATGGAAAAATTTCATTTAACACCGCACACGGCGCCGCAGGAGTACTAAACTACCACAACTTCAACATGCTAGGCGGCGAAATCACAAACAACACCTCCACCGGATATGGCGGCGGAGTAGAAAACAACGGCAGCAGCGCACTGGGTCTGGCCACCTTTAACATGTATGGAAACACAATCATTGCCAACAACACTGCAATATATGGTGGCGGCGGTGTATATAATTCAGATAATGCTATCTTTAACATGCACAACAGCGCGCTAATCTCAGACAATAGAGCTGTTGGCTCTAGTAGTTCTGATGGCCGAGGCGGCGGGGTACACAATAGCAACAACGCCACGCTAAACATGTTTGATAGTGCGGTTATTTTAGATAATTTTGCGCTCTATGGCGGCGGAGTATTTAATGATTTTAACTGTACAACTGCTATGGCAAATGACTCAGCGATCTTAGACAATACCGCAACCTATTATGGCGGTGCAGTATACAACTGGAACCCCTACACAACCACACCATCACTCATCAGCATGACCGATAGAGCAACCATCTCAGGTAATTCTGCGACTTACTATGGCGGCGGCATACAAAACACCGACAACGGTCTTATTCGCCTATCAGGTGAAGCGATCATCTCTAATAATTCGGCGCTCTATGGCGGAGGCATATATACCATAAGCACACTCCCCAATGCGGTCATCATAAATGGCGGCATCATTGCAAATAATTCAGCTCGCAGTGGAGGAGGAATATACACAAACAGCCAACTCACCATGACCAATGGTATTATTGCAAATAATACTGCGGTTGTTGATGGCGGAGGCATGTATATTGCATCAGCAGGATTTGTCGAGCTACTAACTGGATCGGTTTATGGTAATGTTGCAGGTAACAATGGTGGAGGTATCTGGGTTGCTTATGCAAATCTAAATCATCTCTTTGTTTTTGATGGTATGATATTTTCCAATAACCGTGCCTCAATGGCATACAACCGAAACCCCATAGACGACGCACTATACCACGCCCAAATAGGCGCTAATGTAGTCTGGACGGTACCTTTCACTCAGGGGTATAACAACTATGACATAAGCTACACAAACGGCACACCATTCATACTCTATACTGTGACTGTGATTGATAGCTATGCACCAATAACAGGTGCAGGCGAATATCAAGCAGGCGAAACCGTTACCATAGATGCTGGTGTCCGACCCGGCTACACCTTTGTTGGCTGGATTGTTAATGAAGGTGGTATCACGGTGCCCGACGCTCAAATAGCAACCTTTACTATGCCTCCAAACGATGTTGTCGTAACAGCCCTCTGGAGTCCTAATATCTACCACATCTTCTATGTGTTAAATGGTGGAATCAATGACCCCTCAAACCCCAACACCTACACCGAAGCGGATTTGCCGCTACCTATAGCTAATCCCACAAGACCCGGCTACACCTTTGAAGGATGGACAGTACGGTACACAGACGGACAGCCCGACATAACCCAACCCACTCCCGACTACATCATACCCGTGGGAACCACAGGCGACATCACCCTAACAGCTCACTGGCTAGAAGAACCCACTCAGAGCAGTTTTAGCGTTACTAAACTAACCAACCCCGCTGGATCACCCACAGTCTTTAACTTTGTCACCTCTGCACCGCCAGGAAGCTTTAGCTTAACTGATGGCACGACTTGGAACAGCGGCAATCTAGCACCGGGTAGTTATACGGTTACTGAGATAGCTCAAGCAGGCTGGGACCTAACCAACATAATCATAAACGACCCCACCAACAACTCATATGTCGATTTAGCAACACGCACCGTTTTTATCAATCTAGATCAGGGAGAAACTATATCCATACTCTATCAAAACACAGAACAAGCACCCCAAACAGGATCCATAACAGTTCTCAAAACCACCTGCCCAACCGACACAGCCAACAGCTTC
>Ga0123354_10015364_pt1 | contig 11950 bp, 12 predicted proteins | sample TergutLab28metaG_2_FD_97872 | JGI IMG/M metagenome (GOLD analysis project Ga0123354, IMG submission 97872) | Labiotermes labralis P4 segment gut microbial communities from Petit-Saut dam, French Guiana - Lab288 P4 | ecosystem: Host-associated > Arthropoda: Insects > Digestive system > Gut ... | reverse complement strand
TGTAATGCAATTTTGACCTCCTGATGATGAGCTCATATGCTCGAAACATGTAGAGGCATGAAATAAAACTTATTGTGAAACAAATTTTGTGCATCAAGTTGGTTAAATACTGAGATAAATATATGTTATCCGTCATTTTAATCTAACAGTAATTTAGATGTTTATACAATTATTCCAATAAAGAATAAAAGAAAATTGTCTCGTTTGGATTTAACTGGTTGTTTTTCCGAACCGTACTCGCGGCTTGCACCAGGTGTATATATTTGACGCTTCCTGTGGTTAATGTTAAAAATTCATTTGTCTCATATTTATCTGACAATCTCGGGGAAAAACGACTGCAAGTAGTTTGTGTCTTCAGTGTACCGAATTAAAACTACAGGGAATACAATTGATGCACCTTCTGAACACTAATGCCTCTCCTTCCCTTTGTCTGCTAAACATATGCCGTTAGGACTGACATTTCAATTACAGATTTTCCTCTTTTTCACTTTGTAAAAAAATTTGATCACCATGACGATGATGATAAAGATTTCATTCTTATATATACTGTCCATATAGTTCCCTTTGTCTGTTTTTCTCCAGTTCGAATTTCTGCTCAACTCGCCATTTCAGTCAGACTCCATATGTTCCATGTGCATATATTTTAAGCAGTCTGTGGCTGTTACAGGTTTAACCGTTTCTTTCATTGTGGCTTAACTCCAAAGTAAGTACAAATTATATATATATATATTATTTTGTCAACTGCCGTCTTCCCTACTGTGCCAATGTTTCGGATCAGTCCGCTGGCTCCTTATTTAGGACTGGAAAGTTGATTTTTTCTCTCACGCATTCTAGGCTTAGTTTCTTGTGAACATATTTTAGAGGTAGCCTGTGGCTACCACAAATACAGTATTGTGCAACACAATTGAGCATTTAAATATAAACCAAGTGTTCAAATTATCATGTAACCGACCGAACAAAAATAACCAATTTTATTTCTTTGTCATCCATCACACCACAAAGAAAGAATCGCTTTTCGTCCAAACGTCGTTCTTAGCAATATTGTCAGCGGCCAGCAATTTGCTGACTGACACATTACTGACTTCCACTTTAATTTCCGTCTGTGACATTCAGAAGATGAAACCACTTGACACGCGTGTCCGAGTCTCGGATATTTTACATCGAAAGCTTTGTTACTCTACCTGATACAAGTTAGTGAGAACTGGCATTTTTGTAATGTGACATTTATTTTATCACCTAAGTCTATCTACTGTTGCACCCCAGGTAAGAATAAAAATATAATAATACAACGATTGTTTTCGTCACCAGAGAGTGTCTGGTATAGTAAATAAATAACAAAGGTAAATTTCACTCTAGAACAGGCCATGAAGGCCCAGAGGAATAGTAGGATTATAGCTATAATCTTGGCGCTAGATGGGGGTGGCTGGTCAACGTCACGCTCCGGCCGCTTAACCGCCAGGAAAGGGGAACGCTAAGCGTTATATAGACGGCTGTGTGGGCCCCAGAGTCGGTCTGAACGGGTCCGGAAAATTTCGCTCTCACCGGGATTCGATCCCCGGACCATCCAAGCCGGATTTAGTCGCTACACCGACTGCGCTATGCCGGCCCCACATAGTTCTGTATATTTTTTCTGCACACCTGGGCTTGGCACGCCTGTTGCAGTACCTCGCTCGCCTCCGCCTGGTTCAGACAGAAGGTTACCCATCGCACTGTACGCATCTGGACTTTCCCGTCTTTCCTTCACGTCGGATACCTCCATGTTGCTCATTATGACTTTCATCGTTTAGAACGCTCGGTGCCTCCTTCCCCTCTTGTCTTGTTCGTTTGTTGGACTGACGCTGCCGTGACGTCAGTAGTACCGTCTGTTGTGTTAGATGCGTTGCTATGGGCTTCACAGTTTCTTTGTCACTGCAGGACCTCCAATTTCATTCGGCTTCTCTATACCCGGATTGATAATTCTCCACCCCGTTTCCTGTCCATGGCGTTCTATTCTGTTTGCAGCCATGTGACTGCGTCATCTTTAATGGGCAGGGTGTAATGGTAAAGTAAAAGGTAAAGCTCACCCTTGAAAAGGCCATGAAGGTCCATAGGGGGAATAGAGGTATAGCTCTACTCTTCCTTCAACCTCGGCGCTAGATGGGGTGGGTGGTCAACGCCACGCCACGGTCGCTTTACGTCCGGGAAAGACCCGGTATCCATTGTATAGCAGAATAGGTGGGCCCCAGCGCCGGACTGAACGGTGCGGAAAATCTCGCCCCCACCGGGATTCGATCCCCGGACCGTCCAGCCTGTAGCGAGTTTCTATATCGAGTGAGCTATTCCGAAAGGGCAGGGTGTAGATTCGGGTTCTCTGCACACAGTTTTCGACCATGTGGTCGGAGTCATTTCACGCATAGCATGCCAGTGGTTTCCCACATTAAAGTATTGGAGTCCCGCGTCCATTTAATGTCGTGTGTGGGGTTATGTAACTTTTAAGTTTGTTAACAAAATGCGTATGCCCTTAGATGCTCCTTTCTACACCCCTGGGACCATAATTCGTCCTTTAATTAAAAAATGCCTTATGTTAGAATGGCTTATTTGTTTCGCTTGGTGGTCCCGGTGTTAGAGGGCGCTACATGTTTGTTGCACTTCCAGCAGCGCTTGCCTTAACCTGATTCGACATACTACGTACCTTACGTTTCTTCTCGTTTTCTGTCTATAATGTCCGCTCCTCCGTCTGCTAGATTTTATGTTATGAATTTTTTTCCTTTCTATGCCTTTCACTTGAACTGTAATGCCTTCGTTTTCCTGTAGGTTCACCTTGCTGCAAATCCACTCACGGATGTCATGAACTATCATTTTAGACTGTCTCTCTCGAGTGCACAGAGAATTTTATTTTTGCGTCTACACATTACATTAATTTACCTCACCACTCAATTCCACTTCGAGCTGTAATATGTCAGAAGTTATATCTCCGCACACCCTAAGTACTACCTTCACCTCTCGATCTTCTCGTTCAGTGACCCCAACGCACCTACAAGCCTCCTCGTTTGCTAGAGCAATCCGATGTCGATACAAATCTTTCATGTCTCTTGTGGATATCGCATGTTATTTCTATGAATAACTGCGAGCGGGAAATATGATTATCATTGCGTGTTCTTTTTTCTGTTATCAGTAATTTTATCACGAAAGGACTATAACAATTATATAAAGCTCATTTTGAATACAACAAATTAATTACTGTTGTAAGAATGTTCGTTCACAATATAACGTTTTTTGTGAAGTTTCAAGAATTTTCATTTACATTAGTTTCTTTCACCCTCCGATTTTCCGTCTTCCTACTCGACTTGTTCGTCATCGAGGTCGTTTAGAAACTCGACCGCGTTTCTTGGGCTGACTAGAAAGTGTCAGTTGAATATAAACTGCTAACTTTATGTAGAGTAGCACTTCCTTAGAAGCTAATAAACAGTCACCTGGTGAAAAAGACCGCCCTGTTTCAGAAACCCGTAGGATTACTTTTGCAGCGGATTTACCCTGCAGCAGCCGAATCGATGACACTCAGTCACATCCGAATGTATTAATTAGGATATTCGTATGTCTTCCCTACATATGGTGTTGTCAGCGGAGTTGAGCGGCAGTTGGAAACTGCGGTTGTGAGAAGTGCTAAAAATTAAATTGGAAACCTGAACCTAAGATATAATTGGGACATCTGCGAGCAAATGGGAACTGATATTAAAATTTATTTTATGTGATTTTTCTACACCTGTTGTTACTTCCTCTGTTACAAGTACAAATATTTTCCTCGACGTCAAATTATCGAACATCATTAGTGGACTGGACGGTGTAAATAACTTAATTCTATGTTTTATCCCTATGAAAAACGTAATTGTATAACGTATGCATATATTCACCAATTTTTGTAATCATTTTTCTCTTCTTACTGTTGTTTTATATTGACCTCTTTTCATAATGGCCAATTAGGCCGATATATGTCAGAGGAAAATAAAACAGAGCTGTGACTTGCAACGTCGTTGGTTTTAATAGGATGCTAATTAATCATCCGACCAAACACAACATAAAACTGAGGATGTGAGAATTGCTATAAATTAAATCGGAAACCTGAAATAAACATCGTGACGATGTCACTCAAGGTTCATTGTGCCTAGTCTGTCTGTTCTGAGTCAATTGTTAACGTGTGTGTGATGAAACAAGGAACGGTTGATGATTCCAAAAATATTTTTTCCCTTAGTAACAAATTATCAGGTTTCAAAGTTCTCATTTTTGTTGAGTAGTTTTTGTGTCATGTTTTTTTACAAGCTAACAGTTTTTGCTTGTTGGAAGTCCACAAATTGCGTATTGTTGGGGAAGTTCTTAGATAATTTCCAGTTTCAAATTAAGATAGAATTACGTAATGTTTAAGGATTTTTCCACCTTAAGCATAAGGCGTAAAAATATCAAGATTTTGAACGTAAGAATAGCCACAGATGTCCCTGAAGATGATTTTAGTCTGTGATGTGACGTCATTCATGCCGGCGATATTCATATACAGTACTGTGAAGAGTGAGGCAAACTCCTGTTAAATGTGGGTACACGTCAACCGTAAAAGGCTACGTAACATTACAGAACACATAAAGTGTACTGTCACTGCCATGTTTGTTTCCGATCTCGCAAGAAATTCCCCTTATTTATCTGTCCCCAATGTCTTCACAAATAAAATAACGATTTATTACTATTGTTTGTATTATTGTGATATTCCCACATGCTCTTTAACCAGACTTAAACATATACTTAGTATTTGTAATGGGAGCAATAATATTAACACTTGGAAATAGGAATCACGAAGTCTATAAAATCGGGAAGTTAGTAGTGTTTCCAAGACGATGTGCCTGTAACACATGACAGAGATCGATTTAGAGTTAGCTTTCCTTACTGACGCAGGCATGAATGCCGCCAGTGCGGTCACTGTAACATTCCGTACGGACGACACAGACAACACCGACGCCAGTCAAGTAAAATGGACGCCTCCCATAAGTTCAAAGCATAGTGTCATGACGCCCTGATTCGGATATGCCGTCAGTATTAAGCTCTAAATTCCAGTAATACAAGGATAACTGGGTGTTGGCTGGACGGAATTCATACAACCGAGTTAATATTTTATGAACCTAGCTTTACAGACAATGGATCAGAATTAGAGCTAAATTAATAAAATCTTAGTCTTGAACATCTCCATTTTCTGGCAAGGAAATAACAAGGGAGAGAAGCTTTGTGCTGTACCTTCATTTGGTTGCTGTGCAATTCTGTCTGAACGACAGTCTGGATTTTAAGATATTTTAGTGACTTCTGTAGCGTTGCAGGTATTTTTGACGTTTAACATCAATGGAATAAATGCAGTTTCGTTGGTTTATGCATTGTCAAATTTATGTATTTTAAAATCTGTCCTTTTTAATAATGTTTAAAGAGGCGAAAGAAAAAAAACTTTTAGGCATGCAGATCCAGACTATGATAAAATTAAGGGGCAATTCTGAGAATCAACATAATTGTACATTGTAGTTTGTCACGCACATATGATTTTGGTTCACACCAACACACAAAGCTTATAAATAACAGATACAATAAATACGTTATTTTCCACATACGCTCTCGGTTTGACCGGTAGTAGTTCTGGATGGAGTAAGAGGCAGTTATTCTTTTATTTAACGACATTTATTCAAATAGTGTGTAGTCTTCCGCGTGGTTTGTGAGTGGTGAACTGGGAAAGGGTAGGAAGATCTTATGGTAACGTATTTCAGGATATTGTCACAGCATTTTAACGAAAATACTGCAGAAAACTATCAAAGATTTACTCAGATGCCCGGGTCAGGTTTTGGGTCGAAGGTTTTCCCGTTCGACAAAGAAATTCAATTTTATGGGCGTTGTAAAGAAATTTAAGAAATTAATTGTTCTGTGTTTATGCATTGTAACTCCGGCGTTACCAATATATCGACAGCAGACCTTCTTCTGTAATAAGTGAATATCAGCGTCCTTATTAAGTACTTGGACATAAACTGACTGGGCGGAACATAGGTAGAATATTTTTATCAAGTTCCTATAATTGTTGTAACCACAGTTTCAATAACACAGACTACAGAATCAATGAAAAGATTAATAATTAAAATAATAATCATCATCATAACAATATACACATTTTACAGTGATCAAGACGTCATAATAGCATTTAGTTCCAGCAGATGCATGTCCCATTCACAACGATCCGCCAATCAACTTCTTGAGTACTTGAAATTACATCTTTTTTTTTCCACCGTACAGGTGTCGTTTGTGCACAAAATCACATTTTCTCTTCCAGAGGATAAACATGAACTGTACAGAAAACTTCTGGCTTCGTTCTTGTACTCACATATGCGGAACTGCTTACTTCCTTTCCATGGAAAAAGGAAGCACATGTACATAAAACTGCATCTTGCTAATTCGCCGGACAGGCGTCATGTCGATCTGTAAATGGACCTGCATTTATATTCCATAGGAGGGCAGGCGCGTGTACATAAACTTCACATTTCTGTAGTATCGGATATGCGGCATGTGCAATAGACAAGGTTTCTTTTACATTTCATCAGACAGATGTCATACCTACACAGAGGGTCACCTTCATAATTCCACTTCATCAAGTGTATTTTTATCCGTTCATTATTCTTCCCTTACCGCTAATGTAACAAGAGAAACAGATAACGTGTATAACTGTTCATATGAAGGCCAGAAGAGCCAATTCTCAGAGGTGTACTTACTGGAATACTGGAGCAGAAAGTTCTTCCCAGAACTGCTGTTCCTTACATTCCAATGCTACCACATTCGAATGGGCAGGAATTGTTTTCTATTCCAGTAAAGTCGACGACATTAATTTTTTTACTCCATAAAACTTGGCTTAAATTTCTGTTCCAATTAGAGTTATTTGTAAGTACTACGTGGTTTTTGTATTAATCAAGAGATACGAATAAAAGGAATAACGTATTCCTTTCTTTCCTACTCATGAACAAAGTTTTCATTTCACCCACGTCTTCGGGAGGCTGTGGGAAAACGCCACAACAAAGGAAATAAGAGAAGGAATGCATAAGGCTTCCTTCAGAGTCAAAATTGGTAGGTTAATTGAATGAAACCGTAGCGAATCAACACAAGTATGCTGACATAATTCTTATTGGTCTTGTAGTCTGCAACGTCACCATCATCATCAGTCATCATCAACAGTATCACTTTTATTGCGACAATCATCATTTAGATCACACTTCTTCAAGCCTATTTTCTCAGTTGTAGCCTGGCGTTTGTTATGCTTTATATATTCGGAGACCTTTCAAGAATACAGTTCTCGTACAAGTCATGATTTATTTATAACGATAGCCTTGTGGTGTCTTCCGGAAAAGTCAGAATGTAAAGTTGTACCTGTCCATGCCATGCACCCACATAAAGTCGTATACAGCTAGTTTTTCTTAACTTCGCCACTAGACGAAAGCGAGTGGTAATATTTACACCCATGTCGCTTCACGGACAGTATCAAAATAGCAAAACACGTTTAGATTCCAGTAGTAATTCTGTATTGCTATATGCATTATGGCTGGTGTCACAGAACTGGCTTCATACCCCACTGTCGAGTAGTCGAGCATCTTCAAACTTTCGCTCCACATTCACCCATTTATTTGCAAGTCACACGAAATGAATGATGTATTGAAATTTAAAGAGGTGATAATTACGCAAATTGTGTTGTTAGTAATGCTATTGTTAGCCATAATATACTGTGTCCATCAGTCTGCAATTAGAATCTAACTAAAGAAACAGATGTAAGTTAAGCATTATTGTAGTTTATGTTCGCACCATCACGTTCAAAACCAACAGCCTGTTCTATACTATTCGGAGTAGACAATGTTATACTTTTTCCACTGATTAATTCAACATACTGAACAAAATCCAATGGACCTCTGCTGGAGGTGCTTCCTTCTCAGTGACCAAACGCTTTCTTTACTTAATTTTTACATTTTGTTCATGTTTATCAAACTACAAGTACATGTAGAATTTCAAATATTAAGCTTTAATTATTTTATTGATAGATGACATTGAAACCAAGTACCCAGCATATGGAGGCACGCGGAGGTTCAGTTTGTTGAGGCACTGAGCTACAAGCTCGAAGGTCGCGGGTTTGATTCCCGATGGTGTCATAATCCTTTCGGCCGCACTTTGGCCCCGAAGTCGACTCAGCCTCTAGCAGAAGTGAATGCCTGGAATATTCTCTGGGAGAGGGGGTGGGGATAAAGGCGGTTGGTGCGAGAGTTGACGACCTTACCACCTTCATGTGCCGATAGTCACGAAGACTGGAAGCTTTAACATACTGGAACTCTCAGAGCCTATAAAATTCCTGTATAGGCAGTGCTTTAACTTTTACATTGTACATGAGCGGGGAAAATTATCATCAGTGTCCTGTCGTGGCCTAGTTAAAGGTAAACTTACTTTCCTGATATTCTTCTGAAGAAACTGCAGTAATCCAGAAATCACCAAAACGAATAAGACTTGTAAGTCGGTCGAGATTCAATAGAAACAGAGAATGTTACGGTTACATTCAAATGTTCACTAATATTTTCTTTTACTTATTCTAGGTTGAAGTATTTACAAAAGAATGGAATGTTTTTTTTGGATCACTCCCATAGGGACAAATAGGGAAGGAGATCATCCCGGAGTTGTTTTGTTGACAATGATTGGATCCCAGTGTAGTCGACTTGGGATTTTTGGTGATTAAAGTGACATCAGACCGTGCTGTTGTTTTCACATTACTTCAGCTTTCTCTTGTCAGTATTCCTACGCCAGTGTTCCACACTAATATTCGAAACTTCTATTATCGGCGTCGTTAAACCAAACACCAAGAAGGAGCCTTCTCTGCAGTCCTTAATTAAAACACAAATTTGATGCTCAGAGCATATCTGTCCGGCTTTCCGTTAACGAAGAAGGAATTCTGAGGCTTGCCATTAGTACTGCTTGGAAGATCGTGGGTTATGTATTATTCATATCTTGTATGGAAGCGTAGCGTAGTGTGCTTGAATACAGACATTCGATTTTTAGCATCTCCGAACTTAAGTCGGTCAGCAATAGCTAACATTGTAACCCCCAGATTATTCATGAATCATGACAGAGGGCGACTACTTAAGGCGACTTAACTTACTGAACTTCTACACTTAAAAAAAGCTATCGTATCAGGAAACGTCTGGCAGTCGGGAAGGAGGAACGCTTCTTGTTATGCTGTGTTTGTTTGTTTTTGGCGCAACAGCCCCCAGTGGGCCAGGGCCTCCTCATTCACGAGGTTTCCAGATCACAAACAACGACGCCCCGCAGTCGGTAGGACTCCGCTGGACGAGTGATCATTTCGTCGCAGAGGCCTCTACCTGACAACACACAACACTCACAACAGACGAACTTCCATGCCCCCGGCGGGATTCTAACCAACAATCTCAGCAGGCGAGCGGCTGCAGAACTACTGGGACCGGCTGTTATGTTGTGTAGGCTATATAAATATATTATCATCATCATCATAATCATCATCATGTAGCTATCATAGATTTGGGGCCCTTGTTGTTCTCTCCCGGTCTCAAAAGTCCACAGATCTCTTCAATTGTCTTTCCAGGTCTCTTCTGCCATTTGGTTTGTAATTTTCTATTATACTGGGTCCAAATTTCACTGCTGTATAAAATAGCTGGAGAGGCCTATGTATTGTAGACGATTTTTTTCTTTTTTTATTTAGAGTTTTCTGTGGCCTAAACACATTGTTCATAATGTCTGTAATTTTCAAATACTTATTACTTTGCTATAAGTGTCCCTTTTTTTTCAAAGAATATTAAATTTTCTAAGTAATTAAAAGAATTTCCTTACTGGATAATTTTATTTTTACAATTTTACTTTTAAACGGAACGCGCCCTTTACAAGTCATCAGTTCTGTTTTCTGTACAGATACAGTTAAACAATGTTCTGTTATTATCTGATTTAACTTATACGCAGCTCTCTGAAAATTAGCATTTGTGTTAGATATTATAAATTGTTCGACAGCAAATAAGAGTATTAAGATGTGCGAATTTATTAAAAGTGAAATTCCTGTTATGTCTTATTTCTGTCATTTGGTTGTTATATCATCTAAATATATCTATGTAATTAAGGTAATGTTTGAAGTATCTGAAGGAACATTTCTTTATACCTACATGTGAAACCAGATGTATTGTTGTGAACAAAAAATATCAACAGGGCATGATAACAAAAGAATTATACCGTTTATTTCTGTGCACAGTTATTTTAAACAAGGCTCTGAATAGAATAATTTTTGTACGAATTTAAATATGCAAAATAAATTTTAAACGCGTAATATTAATAAAAGTGTTTCTTACGCAGTTTCACACAAATTTGCAGTTAAGACAAGACGCGGGGTTTTGACGAAGTGTGTGATGACCTCGGGGTTACCACTGCAGAAAGCTGGAAGCAAGAAGGTTTACTAAAAGCATTCTAAGTTAATATTTACGTCAATTTGAAGTTTGTTAGTCGAGTTTCGTTGACACTTCAGGTCATAACTGGTAACAAAGTGGCTATGACACTGCACGTCCATTATTTTTGTTACTAGTAGCTACAAATTATTTTCACTAATTTACGTCTACTGTCAGGTATTGTTTTAATCTAATTTCATATGTGTATATGCGCATGCATATAAATATAAATATGTTTTGATTTATAATTCAGTCAAAAAACACAACTATAAATATATGGCTAAATTAGGGTGTTTATTAGCAATGGAAAAACTACATGTTTCGCCCTATAGCGGCCACCTTCAGGTTTTAACAACTTTCTTGCTAAGTGGGTTTTATATAATATGCCTAAACCGCGCGGTGATGTTGAGATCTCATTATCATTTTACGTTTTTCTTTTAAGATAAGTTTGGTGGGATGTCTATTGGGTCAATGAATTTGTAGGTAGTTGGTCGGTTTTACGTGGAAAACCTGTACTTAAAATTTTAGCTTTGTCTTCTGCTATCTTTATTTGCTTCTGAATCTTCTTGATGTTCTTAATGTTCTCGTTTTAAGTCTTACTTATGTGTATTGTGTTTAATTCACTTTACTCACTTAATACATGTTGGTGCCCTTTCTTTAATTGGTCTTCGGTGTCTGGAATCAGCATGTGAATTGATTTGGATTGAAATTATTTATTATTACTCGTTTATATTCCTCCAGTGTTTCATTGTTTTGTTTTTACGCTTGAATACGTGAGCATGCGTCTTTGAATTCGTTTGAAATTTTACTACATACATAAGTGCAGTAATTTTAGCAGTTTAATAAACCCGGCTTCCTTCTCCTCTTCTGATAATACAGAGAGTAGAGAACGCTCATTCAACCGGAATTTATGAATCTCTACAAGAGAATTTGTTCCTAACCCTGTCACTTCGTTTTTTACGACGAACTGGAAGATCTCTCTAAATACAGGGTCATCGAAAAAGATGGGCGGGATTTGAAACCGCTATAACTTAAAATGTACTAGACGGATTTACACGTTTGGCATCTTAAAATGTTCAGAAAAGTTTAGAGTTTTAGACGTACTTTCGTACATTTCAATACGTGCACCGTTTGTAGCTCTGGAGACGTCCAAACGAAATTCTATCTCCTGCCACATTTTCTGAACCATGTCTCGTGTTACAGTTTCAATGGCTGATGTGATTCTTTCTTGCAGGTGCTGGATATTCCTTATCTTCTCAGCATACACAATGTTCTTAATGTACCCCCACAGAAAAAAATCAAGTGGAGAGAGATCTGGGCTTCGAGGTGGCCAGGTTATTGGTTCACCTTTCCAATCCAGGTATCAGGGAATCTCTCATTTAAAACGTCAGTCACAAAGCAACTGAAATGGGGAGGAGCTCCGTCTTGCATAAAAATAACCCTACTTACAATTTCTTGTTCGAAGGTTTCAATCT
>Ga0123354_10015363_pt1 | contig 11950 bp, 7 predicted proteins | sample TergutLab28metaG_2_FD_97872 | JGI IMG/M metagenome (GOLD analysis project Ga0123354, IMG submission 97872) | Labiotermes labralis P4 segment gut microbial communities from Petit-Saut dam, French Guiana - Lab288 P4 | ecosystem: Host-associated > Arthropoda: Insects > Digestive system > Gut ... | reverse complement strand
TATATATATATATATATATATTCCCTACCGCCTAAATGGAAGTTTGCCAATCGGTCTCAACATTAACATTCCACTCCGTCATATCAAATCGAATCCTCTCCTTTCTGTTACCTTGTTATTACTGAAGATCAAGGTCGGTTCTTAAGTGCACGTAGCGTGCCCCATTTTCTACTACTGTGTGTGTCCCTTTTCCCACTAATCGGCCACATTTTCGAACCGTAGGAAGTTGTCGGTTTGCAACTGAACACCAGACTGTGAAGGGTAGAACTTCCAGAGCTTATACATATTTGTTTTATTTTGTACTTGTTTAAGCCATTTAGGTCTCATTGGTTGCATTAGATCGATGTTTCTATTGTTACACTGAAGAAAGTTCAAAACTGTATGGTCCAAATAACATATGCACAAACAACACTGAAGGAATTTTAATTTGTAAGAAGCCTGTAAAGTAGAACTGTAATTGATTGTGTGCTTGGTTGCTGTATGTCAGTTATTACTGGGGACACATTTGGAAGTCATTCGCACACACCAAATATGTTTTAGGCTCGCAGAGCTGCAGTTTCCTCAGTCCAGGTTAGTAAAGCCACGAGGTCTCATTTACTACTATTGGAGGGAAGTACAATTCTTGATCAATGTTTGGAACCACCATCATGGACCTATTACATGCCAACTTTTTATTGAAGGTCCAAGAAATTGTTTCCAGATATCTTCACAGAATCAAGAAGAATTACATAAATAAATTGTCGTAATAGAAAATTGCAAGTGAATAAAAGCCCAATCTTGGTACCTATAAAATAAGACATTCCAAATTCACATGGCACGTGTAATTTACTTTTTAACTTAAACGTAAATTTGTAAATACGTGAGGCTATAGCATACTCAGAAACATATTAATACGTAGGCCTATTCAATTTCTTTTTATTGCATTTAATTAAGATGCTTCAGTTTTAATTTATCTGGGTACGCAATACGCAGATTCGGAGGTGCTGCTGATCTGGAATTGTAGATAGCCTCAACACCAACGCTAATTCAATTACGTAGGAGGAAAATATGTTGTTAATGACCAAAATTAGTGATTCAAACAAAATGGAGTATGTTCTATTCATCCATGCAACATCTATTTCTACCTTAATAGTTACGTTATACGAGTTTAGGGACTGTAAATAAAGTTTTTAAATTTATATAATATCATGGAATTACTACTATGAAGAAGAAAATTTCAAGGTAATTTTTAGCGACTTTTCACCAAATATGAAATAAAGGAAGCTGAGATATTCGGGACAACTAGTGCCTATTGGAAATATGACAATGCACAAAGAATACTGGTCGGAGAACGTGAAAGAAGAGACCACATGCAAGATATAGAGTGAGAGAATAAAACAAACTAATCTTGTGTCCGTTCATCTTTCTCTGCATGGACTTCAGTAGCGGGTTGTAGTAAACTACGTAATAAAACCGCATCTATCCAAAGAGAATTTTCTCATGGTGTTATTTATTCCGATATACTTTCTAGTTCTTTCCAGCATCTTATTTACACTTCAGTGAATAAGCAGCACTTTTCCTCACATACAAATTTTTTATAAACCAGGAAACGCTTATGCCGCATGACCAACTCTCTTTATGGAGCGTGTTCTGAAAATCCAAGGAAACGGAAAAGGTCCGGTTTGGCATTGTTTGGCGTGGTTCTGATCCAGCCTGTTTTGCTTCAATGCGAACATATGCTACTTTAGTAAAATCTAGTTAAAGTAGCACATTTGTCTTGTTACCAATCTTTGATCCTAAACAAGAAATTTACTCCTTTCCTGCCAAGAAAAAAACCCTCATATCTAGCCCATAGCAAGAAACTAACAGCACTGATGCACCTCATTTTGTATAAAACCTTCGATTCAGATTTGCTATACCTGCAGTTACAGAGAATGGAAAGTTGTTTGTTGATGCCTACATTGAATATAGCTAAAGATGAAACGCGTACTTTAACAGAAATATTTTCTTTTGTGACTCAAATATCCTGCACGTTAAATTTATCCTATATTTTATATAAACCTAGATCTTCAGCTCGTTTCTGTAATCTGTGATTTAGTTGACTCAAAGCGAAATAAGGAAATTCTTGAAAATCCAAAAACGTGTTTCTGCACCACTAACGTCAGTTTTGCACCTAAAATCTATGATCCAATTATTGACATAAAGATAAAGCCTTTTGAGAGATAATAATGCGTCCTTACATTGTAAATAGAAACTGGAGTGGATACGTGTTTGAGATTTTGTTTGTACGTTGTGCAGATGCTTACAGCAGTGGGAGATATTGATTCTAATGTCGCGCGAAGAAGAGGGTAGAATGGAGTGGGTGAAAGGCCGATAGGATGGTAGTAAAATGGGTGGGGGCTGAGGAATGTTGAATTCCATTGCTTGCCCCAACCGCAGATGCTTTAACACTGAACTGGCCGATAACACAGTCCAGTATCGAACCTTTCCTTCCTTCCTTACAGTTCTGCAACCCCACAGGCTCCTGGCAACAAGCGAGCCTGCTTTACTCACGGCCTTGAGATTAAGGGCATCTGCTTGTCTGTACATCTGCAACTTTATTGACAACTCAAGTTCACCGTATGTTACTGGCGAGCTTGTGTAGAAGTGTCGCTCTGGTTTTATATGCAGGGATGCCTTGTTCGAATCATGGCTGGTTACCATTTATTCTAATGGATATGCTTGTTTTTATCGTGTCAGTACGAAAACCTTATTAGGACCTTCAAATAGTGCACCGCCACGTCCTTCTAAAGTCTTACATCACAGTCACCATTCCATTATGCTACGTGCATTACGTAATTAGAACAGTGTCTTTCAGTAGCGGACAATAAATGGCTACATTTATTGATACTTCATTTGGTGTTGTGTGTGCCGGTAACGTTGTGCTTCATAACCGACAGTTGAGGTGAAACTGCTTATTCGAGCCTACTGGCTCGAATAAGCAGTTTCACCGGCTCCTTAAACAAAAGTAAAAAAAAAACAAAAACAGATTGTAATTAATCGTTTGTTGCAATTATTGTACTGTATGGGTGTAAGTAAAATTTTGTCCATCCAAGCCAAGCACACATTTCCAATTTTATGGTGAGTCTTCTACCTTTTCTACCTCCTATTTTCTTTCTTGTTCGTGTTCTTGTTCTTATATTTGTTCTTCTCCTTATTGTTGTTCTTGTTTTTCTTGATCATGTGATTCGTCTCCTTCGAAATCGCTGATTAAATATTACAAAACTCTTCCAGTGTTCATAGTTTTTACTACTAATTTTGCAGCTTACGTCTTGGCCAATCTAAGTTTCAGTACACTTTTGGTCTACGTAATTGTGCTAATTTTTTTAGTCCATTGTTATGTTCATGGATTTTGTTCTGTGTGGTTTAATTTACAACCTCAAAAAGGAGTTGCATATTGGAAAGCTTTACTGTTGATCTAAACTCGTTTGTAGGACACAACACGTACACTTCCAAATTTTCATTTATCTGTATAGATTCGAGAGAACGATTCGGAGCACCTGCCATGGTTAATAACTCTCTGGTAGTAGAACGCCGCTAATACCAAAGCCTACCTCTAGACACGTTTCTAGGGCAGTTTAATTCACGTCACATACCCACAATATATTTCACAAAGATATATCTTACCGCTCTTCTTCCATATCTTCTGACCGAAAGTGGCTGTTTTCCAAGAGTTTTCACCAGTAAACTTGTGCACGATTTCCTTCCTCCCACTATCACAGCTTGCGCATCATATCCTCCTGCACTTTATAGTTCAACGAATATTATGTATCCTGTATACGTCGTAATATCTTCCTTTACGAAGAATTATAAATTCTTCCACGTACTTCCTCCGGTTTAAATTTATATATTTACCTGAATACGTAATTTGTTTGACAAATAATCTCACATTACGTTCTTAACCCAAATTAAGAAAAAGTTTTTCGTATCCATACAAAGAACGTTCAGACTTGCAGCTTTATGAAATGACTGAACTAAACTTTCTGTGATGTAATAATAATTATAAGTGTTTCAGTAGTGTATTCGTAGTCTAATATCATTGTGAATTTCATTTTATTTTTTATAGTTCCCAAATATTTAAACATTTTAATGAATAATTCCAGAGAACAGGCCCGCAGATTTCCGCAGTTGCTTCCGTCGGTATTTAGTTATATTATCTGAAATATATCGGGGACCGCGGTAGCACAGTGGTTAAGGTGCTATGCTACAAATCGGAAGATCGCTGGTTCGATCCCAGCTGGTGTTGGTGGATTCTTCACTGACATGAAATTCTTCCGACCGTACTATGGCCCTAGGGTCGACTCAAACTCTAACGGAAATGAGTACCAGGAGTATTTCCTGGGAGTAAAGGCGGCCGGTGCGTAAGGCTGACAACCTTACCACCATCCTGTGCCGTTTTCACGAAATCTGGGAACCTTAACTTCCTGGAACCCTCTGGGCCTCTACGGGCCTCTAACAGGAATGTATCAAATACGACTTCAGTTAATCTGTCGATTTATTCGGAGGTTATATAACGTTTTAGACAATTTAGAATCTGATTATTTTCTACGAGGTTTGAGAGGACGAGTCTACGGGGTCAAATTGAAAGGAAAGGGGAAAAAGAAAATGTCGACCGTTTTAGTATCTTGTTTCAAAATTCGTTTTAAACGACTGAGGAAATTCATGCTAAATCTGCCAGCATGACCTGTGTCGTAGTCCAAGTTTCCTCGAAATTTTTATAATATAAGAAACTTAAAGCTGAACGAATTCCCTCGCTGTCATCTGTGTGTGCAGTAATGCGCCGTGGACGTTTCTTGCGTGTTGTTTGCAAGAAGTGCTTGACGTACGTCACGGGACCGCATCGTAAGACAGATGTTTTAAAGTACACTTTATTTTAAGATAAGTTTTAATATTGTTACTTTTTATAGTGCTGTTAGACGTTTTCGCTTTTTTTTAGCTCTGTGATTAGAATATGCGGGGAAGGATCTGAAACCCCCTAAATGAGGAAGGCCAACATGTTAAAAAGGTACTCGAATACCAGGTATATTTGGCTGAACTTTTATCACGTCTTAATATTGCGACGTCCATGCATTGACAGCAGAACCCTCAGCCTCTCCCTCTAGATGTTACTTTTACCCATCCAGCGCCCATTTTTAAATTACCCCTCATTCGTCCAGCCACACTGCTTACATTAATGTAGCAGTCACAAACACGTTGTGAACCTTTGCCAACCACAGTCAATTTGGGTGGGTTGTTTTAGTGCAAAGAGGGCTGGATGGGAGTGAAAGGCCTCGCGCCACGTCAACCCGAGCATCCATTTGACTTCATTTCGTGGCCTCAGTACAGTTACTCACAGCATATCCGAATAATCTGTTTAATAAGAGGAGGAAAATTAAATCAATCTTAATTAAGTTGTTACCCTAAAGTGATTTGATATTCCCCACATGCCTTAACTGTTTATGTGACTCAAAATAATCTAACCGCGACCTGCGGGTCGCATGAGCCGCTCCAGGTTGTGTCGCGCGGTCCAGAGCCACACCTATATATTTTATACATAAGTTTTATACATAATATAGAGAGTATAAAATTAAACATCAATTTAGACGGTTGGTTGCACCGCTTGCTTTGATTTTCACACGTGCAGTCTTGGCTCTTTGCACAAAACGTTGGATACCCCTGATATCATTGCTAAGACATGGGACACTCAGCTGCCACTGACATTGGGTTTTCCTCTGACAGTCGTTGTGGGTGCAGTAACTGACAGCAATGAGGTTACATTTGTGGTAGTGACACATTCTGCCAAATTGACAATTATCTCCATAATTCTTTCGTTCTTATTACGGATTATTTCTAATTTTAAAGAAGTACTTCAGGAGATAACATTAATTACCTAATAACTGTAGGAATTACATTAATTGAATCGATGTAGCGACTCGGCTGAGGGCTGTGCGACCGAAGAAACGGTGTTCTAGTTCCTTCCGCATCAAGAGATTTGTTGTTGTTCAAAGTTATCACAGCGGCTCTGGACTTCACCCAGCCTCCTATCTGATATGTATCCAAGGCTCCTCTCAGCTCCTCAAGGCTAGAAGACTCTCTTCTCGGCTTTTACAGACTGCTTATTCAGTAGCCCCTTGGGTGTCCAACATGAGGCCTGCTTATTTGAAGTTGCAGACCGCTTGAGACTTTACAAAAGAATGTTTACCTAATTACCTCTTAATTATGAACAAGTACACCAGTAGGGCCTAAACACCTTCATCTGCTACCATTGTGCAACTGACTCCCGCGAGGTGTCACTGAATTAGAATTTGTAGTATTGCTACTTGAATTTATATTAAAAAAAAAACCTGTTACGAATGGAAGGTATTTCGGCCGCCTGGCATTTGGGTTTTTCATTACGTGGCCTACAAATGAAAGAAAAAGACGTGAGATTCTTTGCAATAAAGGATATTCGCATCTACCGTTTATATCTTGAGAAATTATGGGAACAGCTTATGTTGTGACGCTAGGTACAAGCTTGGCGTAGGAAAACACGATGTAGGCAGTCTAAGGAACATTTAATATTTATTCAGCCGTTCAAGAGTTTCCTCAAGATATAGGTCCCTGAAGACTCATTATATTTTCCAGAAAATTAACTATTGAAACATCCTGGGGCAGTTAAGTTCAATAGCATTCTTCAATTGCTTTATAATATTGCTTTCATATTGGCGATATACTGCCAGGTCCCTCAATTTGACTCCACTTCTTAACTTTAGCGACAAATATTTTGTAAAGTTAAAGTTTACCCTAAAACAGGCCATGAAAGCTCAGAAGGTAGTAGAGATATTGTTCTACTCTTATTTTAATCTCGGCGCTAGTTGCGGGTAAACCTCACTCCCCGGCGTCTTTACCCCGGGAAAGAGGTCTGATACCCATCGTACAGGAGGCTTTGTGGGTCCCAGGGCCTGTCTGGACGGGTGCTAAAAATTTCTCCCCCAACGGGGTTCGATGTCAGAACCGTCCAGCCTGTAGTAAGTACCATACAGCCTACGTTACTTCGTGCCACCGAATATTTGGTATGTATTTGTTATCTAAACCACGCAAATTGCCGTACAATATATAAGTCAGTATAAACTTCACAGTTCATCAGAACAATTTATAGTGTTCTTGTATTATTAGGAAAACACATTTTAAACTTTAGACGCCTAATGTAAACTATAGTTGACGTACCACACCGCTAACCGCCAAAGTTGCATTTTATATATTTATTCAACAAATATAGGTACCGAATATTTTAAACATGGTGTATACCCTCCGTATTTTTTCTCTTCAAAATGCAGTTTGTTTCATAATTCTAACGTATTTGGTTCCTGTATTATTCAATTTTATATACAGGTGTGCTAAAATTTAAAAAATAATTCCGGCGCCAAAAGGTTAATATCTACGTTAATCTCACATGTGATATTCTCTTCTTGGAATCAAGATAAGTTGGGGAAAAGTAAGGGGAAGGAACGCTGCTTTGCAAGGCGCTGGTGTTCAGCCATGAAGAGGTGACCCGTGAAACGTTGTCACTCTCACACCAGCGCACCACCTCGCTTAACCACACAACATTACTGAATTCCGTCACACAAGTAGGATATTCAGCGAGTGCCATGGATGTTACTTGTATCGTACACGTCTCGCTGTATATGCAGAAAACTTGCGCGCATCAAACCACAGTGCTAGATAGGTCGTATTACGTTTTTGTAGAATATGTCGCAGCATGAGGTCTGTTAGCGAAATGTAACGAAGCAAGAGAGCTAGTTGGTGGCCATTCTGTTGCTTATGTGCTGTAGGATCATTAGAGATGCATTATATAATAATTAGACTCATGCAAAGCAATTTGTTTTATACATGCTACCTAATGGTGGTGTGATACATTTGTGTAGCAGTGTAGTAGCTAATAACACACCTCACAATACAAGGTATTCGCCTTGGTTGCAGTGGTTGAAAAGGACTAATGGGAACGCCCTAAAATTTAGCAAGTGTAACTTGTTTCTTTTTCATTTACGGTACTACATGATTATTTAATAAGTCAAATTTAAATAGTTTTGGCCTGACAGTAGATGATAGCATCCACCGTCTGTAACTAGTTGTCATACACAGGGCGATCCTTAAGTTTTAGGGCTGATTTTTTTTATAACAGAACTAGAGCAATCTATCTGCCAACTCACTAAGTACTATCAAATAACTTCCGTTCATACACCGAGTTTCGTTTGTTTATCTTCTACAGTTTATGAGTTATAACTTGGCTTGTAAAGTCAGTTTCTTTATACGTCATGGATGGCGGAAATGAACAGAGATTTGCCGTAAAATTTTGTTTCAAAGCCGGTCTATATGAGACAGAAACACTGGTATTGGTGCAATAGGCTTATGGGAATGGGGCTCTGAACCGATCAAAGTTTTTCAGGTGGTATTCTGGATTTCGAGACGTAAGGGACCTGGTAGAATATGACGAGAGAAGTAGCGGTCCAAAATCGACTCGAACTGAGGTAAACATTGCTGCTATTGTTGATTTTGTCAATAATGATAGTCGAATTGCATCACGAATGTTAGCAGAATCTTTGAACATCCCCACGTCTATAGTTCTTCGGATTCTGAAAGAGAATTTGGGAAAGAGAAAGTTGTGTGTACATTTTCTTCCACACTCCTTGACACCTTAGCAAAGGGAAGATCGAGTCACATCTTGCCAAGACATTATCGCGATGGCCGATGCAGACAAAATTATTTTAACAAAATTATTACGGGAGATGAGACCTATTATTTTTCCTATGACCCCGAAACAAAGCGACAGAGTTCTGAACGGGTTGATGAGACATCCCCTCGGCTGAAGAAACTGAAATTCAAAATGTCCCACATCTTGATCATATTGATAATTTTTTCAAATCTCAAGGTGTAGTGCACAAAGAATTCGTACCGGAGGGAAAAACAGGAAATGCAGAATTTTATAAAGGAGTAATGGGTTGCCTTGTGAAAAGCATTCAGCGACTTCTTCCAGCTGCGCTCTGCTGTCGAGATTTTTTTTTGCACGTTAATGCGCCAGCCCACAGAGCTGCAAGAGTTTGCCAATTTTCGACCTAAAAAATGTTACAATCCTTCATAAACTATTTTTTCGTTCCCCAAGTTGAAAATGATATTAAAAGGACCCGAATGTGCGGATGTTGCTGGGATACAAGAAGCCGTAACTGAAGAATTAAAGAAGGTCCCAAAAGGATGAATTTTCGGCAGTGTTTCAGAGACTGTACGACGGCGCTAAAGCCTGTATATACGCCACTGGAGCTTATATTGAATAAAAAGGTATGTGTCTTCCTCATGAATTTAGATTTTTAAAAAAATAATTTCTAAAACTTTTGGACCGCAATGTGTAAAAGTAATAAATATCTCGGGAGATTGCTCTGATTTCGTTATTAGGCAAAAGCATGACAAGTGCTGTGTTGGGTCCATTAGACGGAGCGAATGAAGAGCAAAACAGAATCTTTTTCATAAGTTTGCCTGATAGCAGAAGCACATACCTACAGGAAATCGCTGTCTATGAAAAAATCGCTGGAAAGTGCCTAATACTGGCGTCAATTTCACTATCGATATTCGTCACAAACTTTTCGACTTACATGAACCCGTTAATATCTGGTGGTTGCGTCGTATACTACCAGCTTCGACATTCAAAATTTTACTATCTACCAAGGGGTTTTGGGGGGTGGGGTGGTTACAGATCTTAGGACAAGCAGCGATTATTTCCCTATACAATGTTAACTGGCTGGTGTTTTTAACCGAGGCGGATGTTTTGCATTAAGGCACGACCTACATCTTTAAACATAATTCAAGTTCATTTTCATCATAAGAATTAAATGTACATTGAAATGTGAATGGGTTGCAACTTCGTAATGGTTTGGTGTTACCATTTCCATCTAGGCTTATCACCTGTACAGAATTTGCAACATCAACTAAGGAAGGGAGATCGATATGTGCTCTGAATTATAATGGATTTATAAGAAAGAGAAAGTGATTTTACTTTACAGTATTCGACATTTCCCTTAATATCAATAGAAAATTCTATATGAATTCCTGGTATCCAGGCCGAGGTCCGAAATTTTACTTCTGGAATACAAGTCGGATAATTTGGTAGATGGTTAATCTCTTCAGTTACATGTCATATGACAAGTTCTGTTGTAATTACTTTATTATTTGGAAAACAAACTTCAAGATCATTCAGAAATTCTGCCTTAAAATGAGAAGAAAACTGCGAGCGTTCCTGCATCCAAGCTAATCTTTCACTTGTATGAAAGAGTAGCTTATCTCTAAGTTATTTGCTGGAAGTACTTTTATTTGCCTGGTCCTTCAGTAGAGTATGGTAGCCACATCACAAAAATACGTGGCAGCTTGTCGGGTAAACTTATGAATATATAATACAACGTGTCAGTCAACAAAACAGCACTCTATTTTATATACAGTAAAACGGTACATTGTCAGGGCGACATGTTTCGACCTTTATTAGGTCATCTTCAGGCCCTTTGAGAAAACAGATCCAAGACCTATCTATATTTCAATGCATTGCGAGATATCACAATGTATTGAAATATAGATAGATATTGGATCTGTTTTCTCAGAGGGCCTGAAGATGACCTAATAAATGTCGAAACATGTCACCCTGACAATATACAATTTTTATTGTATATAAAATAAAGTGTTGTGTTATTCACTGACACGTTGTATTTATATGTTGTAACATTTCGGGATGAAAAACGTTAAACTTACGAATCTAAACGTATTACAAAGAAGGAATGAGGTGGGTGCGCGAAGTATAACATAAATCATCCCGGGAAATTTAGTGTCATATATACCAAAATTTGTTCCAGCTATCTGTTGAGGTATCTGCATCTAGTGTCAGTAGAGAATACTTACTCCATTGTGCAGAGTCCTTCTTGAGCAGCTAACTGGTTTGCAGCTAGTCAAGAAATTCCCAGCATTTCACGGAACCCGAAGATTCATTACCGCACTCACAAGCGTCCGCCATCTGTCTCTATCCTGGGCCAGCCCAATCCAGTCCATATACCCACATCCCACCTCCTGGAGTTCCATCCTAATATTATCCACCCATCTATGCCTAGGTCTTTCCAGTGCTCTCTTTCCCTCCGGTTTCCCCACCACGACCCTATACACCCCCTCTCCTCATCCATACGTGCCACATGCCCAGCCCATCTCATTCTTCTCGATTTTATCACCCGCACAATATTGGGTGAGAATTACAAATCATTTAGTTCCTCATTACGCAATCTCCTCCATTCCCCCGTTACCTCCTCCCTCCTAGATCCAAATATTCTCCTCAACACCATGTTCTCAAACACCCTCAGCTTCCTTTCCTCCTGCAATGTCACCGACCAAGTTTCACACACATACAAACAACAGGCAAAATTATATTTCTAGATATCTTGATCTTTAAATTTTTTAATAGCAACCTGGTAGACACAAGGTTCTGCACCTAATGATAGCAAGCATTTCCTGACCTCAATCTGCTTAATTTCTTCCGCAATAGAATTTTTATTTGTTAAAGTTGTTCCCAAATATTTAAAATCTTCCCCTCTCTCGAAGGTATTATTATCAATCCTCTCACTCGGAATTCGTCCTGCATTCTGATCTCGAGACATGACCATGTGCTTAGTTTTATCAGCACTTACTTCCAGTCCTATCTCCCTTGTAGCAGCTACTAAATCTTCTGCATTTTCCTTTAGAGTATGTACGCTTCCTCCCAGTATATTAACATCATAGGCATAAACCAGCAGCTGATTTGTACCATTTAGTTTCAAGCCATCCTGGATTACTGAACCCTCCTAATGGCATACTCTAAAGCAAAGTTAAAAAGCATTGGTGATAGAGCGTCTCCTTGTTTCAAACCATTCCTAATAGGGAACCTGTCAGACACATTCTTGCCTACCCGGACTCT
>Ga0123354_10015362_pt1 | contig 11950 bp, 9 predicted proteins | sample TergutLab28metaG_2_FD_97872 | JGI IMG/M metagenome (GOLD analysis project Ga0123354, IMG submission 97872) | Labiotermes labralis P4 segment gut microbial communities from Petit-Saut dam, French Guiana - Lab288 P4 | ecosystem: Host-associated > Arthropoda: Insects > Digestive system > Gut ... | reverse complement strand
TGAAATAGAAGATGAGGGAAAGCAAAAAAAAAAAACAAACGCGGAGCAAATCGGCCGATGTGAAGCAGACAGGCGGCGTGGGGGGGGGGGGGGGGGGGGTGTCCAAAGCTGTTGCATGTATACATTGTTCAACCCTCTAAAATATGGTCACATACTTCAATTTCCACTGTATGTTTCAGTCACTTGACAGCTTTGTGTATCAATGTCTATGTATATAATGCTGTGTGTTTCAGTACAGCTGTATTATTGTCATCGTGTGTGAGCAGAGTTACTGATATATCATACTGGGGTAGTTCCCAAATATAACACAGTTCTCCTTAAATTGCAAGAGTTCTGTTTTGAATTTTAATTAATCCTTAATCTCTGAGATTTTGTAATGTTTATCTCTAAACATCGGTGTAGTTTTAATATGAACATATTTAGTGCCACAATGCATGCATGTATGATGGTGGTATAGCTGTACCAAGACGTGTAGCGGTATGTATGGATATATTGGTATACAATGTTGTAAAGTGCATGAAATGTGGTGGAAATTGAATTATATGAACTACAACACTACGCACAAAATTTTTATTCATGATCACATAATTTCAGTCTTCATCATCAAACTTGTATGCATACAGTGTTTTCATGCCACACCTTCACAACTTTCTGATTTATTTCAACCCTGCAGGACTTTTGTGTATTCCAGTATCTCATAATGACAGATGCTTAAACTTCTCAAGTTTTCTAAGGTATAGGTGTTAATTACAAAATGGTCTCTGCATCACATATTTAGGGTCCACTTTACAGAGGGTTGATTTATCCATGGCTATGTGGTCTTGGTTAAGAGTTACAGAATTGTGACTTCTGGAAAGAGAGTGACATGCCCGTGAAACACGCTTCGCCCTTCATGTGTGAAATTTAGGTGTCCTAACTTTGAATCAAGAACTTTGAGAAGAAAGTACTTCACTGTTGAAAAGTAATGGACTTCAGGAGGTTTAAATTTACATTAAATTTTTAAATTGGTTACGTGGAGAACTTAATCCAGTTTTATGCATTCTATGTATGAACACAGGAATTCAACATGATTTCAGGAAGGTCATACTTATGTGTGTATATTTGTCCACATGTCTGCATGTTTCAACTTCAGATGTACCCGATGGATTCCAATGTCCTGCAGTTGTGAACTATGCTGAAACTTAAGAAGAAGCTTTACATATTGGCTTGAAGGAACGAAAATCCCTGTTTTACATGAAGTCAATTTTAACATCATCAGTTTCTTTTTATAAATGACACATGATAAAATCTGTACTTGTGTCATAAAGTATGTACATCTTATAGAGATGTTCTATAACACTTTTGTGTCCAATATTTAAAGAAATATGTGGAAAAATAATTTCTGCATTAGTACCACAACATGAGATTTATACTTACATTGTTACTGTTATTCAGGAAGAAAGATTGTGATAGAGGTGTTATTTAATAAGTTCCTGGAAGAAAGTGAATGGTAAGTGATATTGACCATTGAAATACATTTCAGTGGGAAGATACTGGAAGGTAATGTGAAAAAGTCTATATGCCGTATTCATATCATGTGTTACGTATGGCAATAGACTGTAACAAGCAACAGATGAATAAAGAGGACTTGATATCAAAGAGTTCAACTTAGTTCAGAGAGGTACTCTATAAAAGATTTATATTGGTGAGATATATATTTAATTTGTTTAATACAAGATTATAGGTATAACACAACTGCTGTTACTAGCATATCAGGAGACACTGTTAACCAATGTAATTCTAGAACCTTTGTATAGCACATCTGCTGTTACTGTCATATCAACATAGCAATTCTATTTACCACTAATTTTAAAATCTATAATATAATATGGTATAACACACCCACAATTATTATCACATCAATGTGCCAATTATGCTAAATTCTTTAATTCTAGAATCTAGATTCTAGGCATAACACATCTGCAGATTAACACAGCACTTCTGTTTGCTAGTTTAATTTGTTGACTGCAAAGTGTCCCTGCTTTACTGACAGTTTACTCTAACAGTGTAGCAAAACATTGTGCCTTCTTATTGTCATGCCAAGTGACAAATATATTCAAAGTCCAAGGTAATAAAACATAAAAAATACAGAGATGACAATATGAAACACATTTGGATTAAATGCAGTATAATCAGTTTTTTCCACTACATGATATTTATTTGCAGTAAAAGAACTATGAGTCCAGTGAAATAGGTAGAATTCCAAAGAATGCATTTGTACAGTACTACATGTCTTCAATCTGGAGAACATCTTTTCACTCTTGTTTTCTCTGAACTAGTGTCTACTGTGTGTAGATTTCACTGAAAATGGGAAATGCAGTAATTTTCATAATGAATGCAGTTAATTAATATGTCTATGGAAAAGATGCTGCATTAGCTCAGGATGTTGAACCATATGTTGTTATATTATAAAAATCTGATTGGGGAGTTTATTTACAAAACCACAAGAAACTATTGCAACTGCGGTGTAACATGTAGTACTTGTGTTCATGATAAACTCAGATGCGTGAAATCTGAGGTGTTTGTAGTGGTAACTATCTGGATTATGGCCTTCTGGGTTGTGATAACATGTGGATTGGTAGGTGATTAATGGCAGGTTAAAGGAATATGCTGTCTCTGTCTTTGAGGTAGAAGTGGAGGTGAAGGCAGCAGATTCCTCAAAAAAAAAAATGGAAACTACGTACCAGTGTACAAGGTGTTCTAACATCATAGAACACCATACAAATAGTGATGTATCTTATCTGAATATTTTGATAACTGTATATGTATCTTATAATGGTACTTTTCTTTACAATCTGAAAGTTTATGAGTATCATAATCCAGTTCTGAAGAAGTTGAAGATATATTTTGTATTATGCAGCCTTCAAGTGTTCATATTAGTTTTGTAATTAAACTTACTGGTTCATGATATGTATGAATTATTTTGCTGTGGAAAATAGACATGTATTCTGCTGCACACCTCAGCAGCCTAAGTCAAGCAACAGATAGGATGTAGTTGAAGCAGACTTGATGAATGCAACTGTTTTGTATCTGATTTCATTTAAGAAGTCAAATACAAATCTACAGCAGGCATATATGTGTTGCCTACTAATTGGGTAACTCACAGTTTGCAACATACCCAATTATTCTGTCTGTGCATCATATACAGATCATATTTCCACATTTCTGTGGCAATGTTAATATTTAAAAGTGAGTAACATAGTCTGCCCCGTATAAGAAAGTCAGCACCATGGATACTGTATGTTTCTGAAATTGTGGTTGGCAGTGATATTGAAAGCAAACTTTTTTTTTCATTGAAAACAAATGAATGAGGGTATGAAATGACCTGATGTAAAGCATCATCACTCTTACCATATGTTCATCTTCACTATAATACATATTACTCTACATAATCACATTATCACCACAGTTGTTGTCATTGTAGTCATCATCATCATTATTATTGCCATTCAAGTCATCAGTGATTTGGCTGTCTGTATTATTAAACATTTTATTATTCTTGTAAGTCCAAGTCATATGGGAACAATATTTTATTTGTAAGTGCAGTAATTTCAAATAGGCTAAGAAAGTTCTGTCCAATAGTTTGGGTTTCTATTGAAAGATGGCAGTTGCTTAATCCCTCACAAAAGCAAGCATGAAGGAAAGTTGCATAGTGTTTCAGGCAACGAGCAATTTATGCATGAAATGAAGTATGCATAAAGTGGAGTTATATAGGGTAACAGGTAACCAATAAATTATATATGCAGTGCACTGTGATTACCATTGAAGGCTAGTAGTAGCAAATATTTTATTCAGTGGTGCTGCCCATTGCTAATACTGTATAGTGTCAATGGTAGATGAATGATGGATGAGTGTGAAGCATTGGTGGATTGATACTGATGGGAAAAATGATGTATTCGGAGACACACCTATTCCAATATCAATTTGTCCCATACAAGTCCATGTGGAATTTGTGGTGGACAAATTAATACTGGAACAGGTATGTCTACAAGTACTTCATTTTTCCCCTCAAAGTGGGAGGCTAAGGAATAACTGTCTGCAATGTGGCACAGTGTTTCACACTAGCGTGAATTTTTTCTATGTTATGTCAAGTGATTTTGACTACCTTCAACATCATATATCATAACCAAGTTTGAAATTCCATCATTTATAAACATCATTTAAGGTTACTTGATTAAATTAAATTTTTGTTTTTGTATGATCTTGGACTTAAGCATGGATTAAAGTACTTGTTTGTTATTCTGTGGTGAATGTACCTCTTTCAGAATAAGGGAACTGAATCCTGAACAGAAAAGAAAAATATATATTCATATTTTTACAAAAGACATAGAGTATTTTTCAATTCAAGTTTTGTTCCGGAGGCCAAATTATTGTTATTTTTTTAATGCAGTAGCTTTAATTTTGGCAGGAACAGTAACTGTTGTAACTTCAACTCTTCTACTTCATCATTACATTTGGCATACAGTGTTTGGCCAATGGACAAGGGAGTCACTAAACATTTTTCTTTTTATAAATTCAGATTTTCCATGTCTTGTAATAAACAGTTTTCTTTTTATTAATTCTGATTTTCCATGTGTTGTAATTACTTTAGAGTGTAATATACGATGCTCACTAGTCTGATTTATGATTTTTTTATTAAGTCAGATTTTCCATGTCTTGTAATAAACAATTTTCTTTTTATTAATTCTGATTTTCCATGTGTTGTAATTAGTTTAGAGTGTAACATACTATGCTCACTTGTCTGACTCATGATTTTTTATTAGAAGAGTATGAAATTGGTAAACCAAAATTAAACAAGATGTTTGATGTATGCTTTAATTTCTTATCGTGTCATACTTTGAAAGAAGTCCCTTGAAAATGTTTACCGTTAAGAAAATATAAATGTTGTACATACGGTATTGGAGTTTCATCTTCATCAGTAATGTTAACCTAATGTCCTAGACAGCTAACATAATGGCGTAAAAGTCAACACATGTATGCTAGATGTTGTATTGATAAAGCAAACCATATTAATTGTAAATAAAACTGTAAATATTATATGTTGGAATTATAAAAACCACCGAACTTCTTAAATTGGAAAACTTTATTCCAATTGTGACAAGGCAAGTTATCTCTCCTAAGTGATCTAAGTTTGTATTCTTTGAACCCTCTAATGGCAGAATAAAGAAGTGGTACAAATATATACTTTGGTTTGTGACATATCATTTTGATGTATGCAATGGATTCAAACATTGGAATTGAAACTTAACCTTGCAAAAGTACTGAGCTTTCTCTGGCAATCATAAAGATCATTCTTCTTCATATGGGCAGTTTTCTTTGTTTTGAAAAATATACCATACATGATCATATTTAAAACTCTGTGATGTCACCATACTGTAAGTGCTAAAAATAAAAATCTTACCTCCCTTGTAATTAAGTCTGCTTTGAATGTTAATATTATTCATTAGCAGACATCATGTAAAAAGACTGAGATGCAATTGGTAATGAGTTTCTTGAGCATCAGAATTGTAAAAGTTGCCAAAATTTCCTGCAAGATTTTGTTTCAGTACAGTAAAATGTGCATTATAATTCAGATTAGATAAGATTAAGTGGTTGGGTGTTGCTGATTCACTTCATTAAGTGTGATCATGGAACTGTCAAATGTTGTTGAGTTTTGAGATACTGATAGTCTCATGAAGCTGCAAATAAATGAAGAATGAATAAGTAAATAAATAAATAAATACATAAATGATCCATAATCTGAGCAAATCTTTTTATGCCAGATGTGACGTGGAAGTATACATGCATATTAAACCTTATACCATTGTTTACACTGGTATAGTACATTTCCTCCACATGTTATGTTTTTTGATATTGTTGAAATGTACTGAACAATTTTCTTAAAGCAATGCCAGATGTTGCTAAGGAATTCTCTGTCCTGGTAGAAGTGGTACAGATCAACCAGATAGACACTTGCTATGACAGAGGAATGTCCTCTTACATATTTGATATTCCAAAATGTAGCGCGTTGTCGCAGCCAAATCAGTTAACGCTATTACCGACTGAGCTAAGCTACCTACTTGTACTAGGAGATGGCAGCACAATACACATGGGTATGTGTACATTCAATACATTGACGTGTGGAAGTGTGGAGTTTGTGTCGTAGATTAACGCACCGTATCGTTTAGTTTGGATTCAATAAACTGATAATCTCTTATCTGTGCCGACAATTCTTCCACCTGGCGACAAGTACTGAAATCAGTCAGTTGTGTGTGTGACTTGAAATGTGCAAGTAGGGTAATGTAGAGAAGCGGGAATTATTTATTGTGAATGGTGTGAGCTTTCAAGAGAAGTTGCCAAAACACGGATTGTATTTTCTGACGGTGCTGTTTGTGTGTAACATGTGTGAGTATCCATCTCATTTAACTTTCATTGCCTGAAAATGACTACTAGTAATGTCAAAAGCGTTTGTAATTATGTTTTCACCCCCAGAATATGACCTTGGTTATTTTCCATTGCTTGTTTATACCACATGCGTTGTAAATATTTGAAATGATGATCTCTGCGTGGTTGTAAAGCGAAGAGGCGTTGTGGATTTTTTTAGCGTTATTTCTGGACAGGGTGTTTACACGTTGCCTGCAGTACTACGTATTATGCCCCTTGTAATTTCAGTAGCAGTGAATAACAAACAATTACTGTAGAGATTGAATTAAAAAAAATAAAGGCCCATGTGCATGTCTTGTTATCAGAATCTAGGACGAAATCCTAATGTAAAAATGGGTAAAACTCCTGTGAAAATGTAGCGAAATAGAAACCTTCATCAAAGTGACTAATAGAAAGGTTGTGGAGAAAACAAATGAACACCGTTCTGGAAAACCTGATGTGGGCATTATGCATTTTGGGGTCAGTTTATAAGTAGTAAGTTATGATTCGTTGTATTGGACATTCACTTGCTAGTATTGTTTACTTACTTTTGAAATAGTTGTAATCAGATGTAATGTAATAAACTAAGAAACTCCAGAATGGTTGGAATGGTTGTCACATGCTTCATGAATTACGCAATGATTATGCGTTAAAGGAGCCTGGTCATTATGTCTGTCATAGTCATCATTATTCATAGGATTTTATGTCACTGTTTTCTGAAATGTAATTAGTGCTCCTTAAGTAATGCCTGTAAAATAATGTTAAAGTAATGTATTGCTATATACATTATATTTCTTCATGCTGTTTTGGAGGTATCTTATGCAGTGCCCTTTTTATACAACAATTTCATAGAGTGCCCCATAGTAAGCAAATTAATTTACAAAAAGGACAAGGAGCTTATTAAATTTGAACTATTTCATTAAGATTATTATAACTGCAAATAAAGACCTTATTCAGAAGGTTTTGTATGTGGTCACAGAGCTGAAAATTTGTTCCATTTTGAGGAAGAGTGTGTTACCATGGATCTTCTCTTTACTTACTATACAGAAAATTGAAACCAGAAGTCTCTAAATGGTCACTCACAGAATTTTGACTTGTCCTTGCTGAAATAATGGATAAAAATGATTTTTAACTGCGTAATGTGACTGCTTCTAGCCTGACTTACCACTGATTATTCCCAGTTTGGCATTCTATCCCAGCTTTATTATTTAGAGGTCTCAGTGCTGTTATTTAATTTGCTGTTTTTTCTATCCCACATAGATGTTACAGTGTTCCTTTTTCCACCTCCTGTTTTGAGTGACCACATTTGTGCTCTGAAATACCTAACATGTAAAACTAATATGTACTGTGTGTATATGTGTGTGTGTGTATGTTTGTCTATGTGTATAGATCTTTCCTGTCTGTGTAATTTGTGTATCTTGGCTCTTTGACATTTCCATTCTAACAATGTGGAATAGGCAGTTATATGGTTGTGTGCTAGATTTGTAGGTTATTTCATTACCAAGTATGCAGTTTGTTTTCATGCATTCTGGTTGGTTCACTATTTATTTTTGGGTACTTGAATTTTTTTTTTTTAGATCTTATGTTATTTTCATGTGGTATAATCTCCCTTCATAAGCATGTGATGGATATTTTGTTGATTTTGAAAATATAAGGGGTAATGAGAAATGCATTCAACCAATTCTGAACTTGCATGTGAACTAAACATTTCTCTAAAGATATTCGTCTGTAAAGACCAACACAGTATGTGGTATGTTCCAAAGAATGAAATTCGGTTGAACATTCATTCTGCATGACCAGGCTGGGCTATTGTCAGAGATTACATGGGTATTACATTACTTGTCTTAAGTCATTACTATATGATAGTTCAGCCAACTTCAGGTAGCATTTGTCAGTGGAAAGGAATATTCAACTCAAGCTTTTTCTTCAGAACATACTATGTACTTTGTTGGTCTTAACTGAAGTAGTGCATGGTGAATAATGCTGCACTTTCAAGTTCTCTGTCACTTGGAAAATTTCGTGGTTTGCACTGCCCATTCATGTTTAATTTCATTTTTTGCTGAACTCTTTACTTCAAGTGCAGCAGTAGGTAGTAAAACTAATGAGGCCCTGCCTCTTCTAACAAAATTGCATACATGAAGAAAAACCTTTTGGTTCAGAATCTTTTGTCTTCCTATGTGATATATATAAACATAAAGATTAAAATATACAGAACTATATTTTTACTTGTTGGTTTTGTGTGTGTGTGTGTGTGTGTGTGTGTGCATGAAACAGGTGTCTTATATTCTGGGAAGAATGTGGGCTGAGGGTGTTTGAAAATAGGTTGTTGAGGAAGATATTTGGGCCTAGGAGGGAGGTAGTAACATGGGATTGGAGTACTCCTTGCCAAATATTATTAGGGTGATCAAATCAAGGTGGATGAGATGGCAGGGTATGTACAACACATAGGGGAGAAGAGATATGCATACAGAGTTTTGATGGAGAAACCTGACGTAAAGGCACCGCTTCAAGGGCCTAAGTATAGATGGGAGTATAATATGAAAATCAATCTTAAAGAAGTAGTATGGGGGTGTGGACTGGGTTCATCAGGCTGAGGTTAGGGACAAGTGGTGGGCTGTTGGGAATGTGCTAATGGGCCTTTGATTTCCATAAAATGTGAAAATTTCTGATTGACTGAGAAATTATTAGCTCAAGAAGGACCCAGCTGCGTGGAGTTACATGGTTCCTTGTAACATAGTGACAGGTAGTGAAATGAAATTTTAAAATTTCAGTACCTCAAATTACTGTGCTGATAGCATGACATGCAATTGTTTGAAATTGAACATGCAAAGGGTTAAACATTTAAGAAGTGGGATTTATGTCTTTAAGAAAATATCAGGGAATGTTATGTTACTCTGCTGGATAAAAATTAAAGAAGAAATGTAATGCTTAATAAATAAATATGTAGAAAGTGGTAGCAAAAAAAGGAAAGGATATACAACCAGAACAAAATGGGCGATAACATTACGCCATGTTGACTGGTAAATAGCTACTGATATTTCGAAGGGTTGTTGTGCGCTCATCTTCAGGGCCATGCACTGCAAGAAGAATGACAATGATTGGGGTCAGCTTCAACGTGATACATCACATTTAGTTTCCCAGCACCCTGAAGCTGATGGCACTGCGATCCTTCGAAAGGCTGGTAACGATTTATCATTCGACATGGCATAGCCACGCCAGAAGTCTCGCATCTTCTGCAACATTTCCGTGAGAACCTCATATCTCGCAGACCGAAGGGACGCTGGGATGTAGGAAGATAAGATATCTATCTAACTTTGAGCAGGCTGGAGTTAATCTTTGGAGTGTAGAAGAATAATGCGAAGAAACAAGTCACAAACCATTCTGGTTTTTATCCCCCACCTCGACGACCTGATATAGTACACTGCCGAAGATGTGACTCACTGTTTAAACGTGGAGTAGCATATGCACGTGGGATATTAGCAAGGTTTTAAAATAGGACAGCTGTAGGCTTAGTGGGCACTACATGAAGGCCTGCACGACTTGCTGCCCACGTCGAGTGTGATTCGTTAAATATGCATGGAGCGAAACAATATTTGCGACCGGATGTGTAGATGGAAATGAAGTATGCGTTTTATGTCCATTTCACTTATGGTTTATTAGGCGATTTAAATAAAAGGGAACATGCACGTCAGCGATATTTCTTTTTACTCGTGTTTTCTGACTTCCTAGGATTGTGCAGCGTATGACTGACATTATGACTGGTTATCGAAATGCGATAGACCTTGGGTACAGCCCATTTTAATGGTTTGGGTATTTGTATACTTAATGGTTATGGATAGGGACAGCAAGGCAGAATATAAAGGACTTACACAGCGTTTCTTGCGGGCGTGGTTGATTGTTAAGACTCTTGCAGTAGGCTTGATAACCGACAGTTTCGAAGTGACGGTAGTTATTTTCATGTGGTCAGGAACGCTAAACTATCTTCTTTCTGCATGGTCCGGTTTCTGATTTGCATGCAGAGTAACAACACGCCTTGAAGCGTGTGAGTTTTATTGGATTTTTAGACGATTCAAAATGAAACAATTTAAGGACATCAGTGCCTCCATCCACACAAACACACGGACGTATTTATTTTTCCAACGTAACAAAACAAACTAGGTCTGGTATACGAGTGGCGGACATTTGGCTGCGGTTTTTTTGCAGCGCAACGTTGATATTTACCACAAATATTGGTAGACGTGTCGGAAATCTCTAGCCAAATTGTTCTGCTGAGTGTTAGTCAGAATAATGTATTACACCTCACCGAAACAAAAATCCTTTATCTGCAGAGACCTGTTACTTAATGCTGATTAGGGAAGTAATGTGCGTTGAAAGAAAGCACAGACCGACAGTCACAACTACATTTTCGGCTTTTGGGATAAGCCATTAGGCAATTAAAAATACATAAAGGAAGATAATTTATATACATCCAATTGAAATGATACGTTTCCAGATATCTGAGATCTCTACTTTACAAGAATTGAAGTTGTGTAAGGCCACTATTGTGAGTTAGCTTCGCCAAACATCTCACTGAAAATAACCACTCCTTCGGACCCATGCCCAACATCATGCAACCACTACAGCTCCACAAAAAAGGCCCCCACCTCAACACTAGAAAAATTCCATATTTACACAGAATACAGGGCCAACAATCACCTAAATGATGAACACTTTATAACAACCAATGCAATCTTCGACACCCTTTGCCAGGTCAGGACTACATAAAAACCCTCCCTTCCACCAGACACGCCACACAAAACCCCCACAATAAAGCACCTAAGTGCCTTTCAGCAGCAACCAGAAGGATATACACCAGTTCTCAACTACGAAGAAAACAGGAGGCACACACACATAGACAAAGTTCTGCACACAGAAAAAATACAATACAAAAAAACACCTCCACGCAATAATAAGCTACGGCTACATAGCTACCAGTCAACCAAAAGTGCAGCGAACCAACGACAACTGTGCAGTATAAAAAGTGCAAAAGTGCAGTGAACCACCGACACTCTAATTCAATAGATATGATTATATATACAGTGAAAAAATAGTGACATAAACCAACACACCGAAATACCAAAGATATATGGAACATACATCGCACCACGAGGAAAAGAAAAAAAGTGAGTACCCTACAACCCACCTAACGAAGCTAATAGGCAATATGACACCACACGCTTACCGACAACACACCCATAAATTGTTCACAGATAGACATCTACACCTACAAAGAAGCAGGTAGAAGAAGAAGTAAGAGAGCTAAAAAAACAGGACTCACCGAAGAAATCCCACCGGACCACACTACACAGCAGACCATACTAGCAAATAAAATAACTTGTACATACATGTTAATATATATAATATAATATAATATAAGATAAGTGTCATACTCACAGAAAACTCCGGGGCGATTAATCCCGGTAGAAAATATTATTATATATAGTATATATATGGTAACACGCAGTATTAT
>Ga0123354_10015359_pt1 | contig 11952 bp, 10 predicted proteins | sample TergutLab28metaG_2_FD_97872 | JGI IMG/M metagenome (GOLD analysis project Ga0123354, IMG submission 97872) | Labiotermes labralis P4 segment gut microbial communities from Petit-Saut dam, French Guiana - Lab288 P4 | ecosystem: Host-associated > Arthropoda: Insects > Digestive system > Gut ... | reverse complement strand
GGTGGATCTCATCGACGAACAGGATGGTGGCTTGGGCGCTCTGCTCACGGTGGATTTTGGCCTGCTCGACGATCTGCCTGATTTCCTTGACCCCGGAAAGCACAGCGGAAAAGAAGACGAAATGGGCGGAAACGGCGCTGGCGAGAATGGAGGCCAGCGTGGTCTTGCCGGAACCCGGCGGTCCCCAGAACACCAGGGAGGGAATGGTTCCCCCCTCGATCAGTTGGCGGAGAAACTTCCCCTCACCGACCAGGTGCTGCTGGCCGACGAAATCATCCAGTCGGTGGGGGCGCATCCGTTCGGCGAGCGGACTGTGGCGCGGCGTGCGGGCAAACATAGGAGGAAATATACTCTACTTCTGGAAAATAAACAGAGATGAGAAGGCCTTTTCGCTGTGTCTGGCCTATTTCTTGCCTTGCCTCTTTCAGAATGGTAATATAAACGAATGGCACTATCCCGAGGTGATTTCATGGGCACCCTTATGCATACGGCAGCAGTTCTTTGCACTTCCGACGACCGCCAGGCCGAGGCCATTGCGGCTGCGTTGCCGTGGTTGCAGGTGATTCGCTGCCCGGATGAGGAATCGGCGCGCGAAACCTGCCTGGCCCAGGAGGTGCGGCTGGCTTTGATCGTGGATGAGCCGCCCCGGATCGATGGCTGCGGCCTGTTTGGCGAGTTGGGCGCGATCCAGCCCGGCCTTGCCGGGGTGTTGCTTTCCGCAGCCGCGGACACTACTCTGCTCTACAGCGCCTTGGAGGTGGGGTTTTCTGGAGTGGTCGAGCTGCCGGTCAAGGTGCAGCAAGCGAATCAGGTGGTTCATCAGGCCTTGGATCGATATCGGCTGCAACAGGAAAACACCAGGCTTCGCACCCTCATTCCCCTCTATCGCGTGGGCGAGCAGCTGACCGCCGCCACCAGCGAGGAGGATATCCTCGAACGGCTGCTCGATGCGGTTCAGCGGCAGACCAAGGCCAGCCGCTGTTCGGTGATGCTCTATGACCAGAAGGAACAATGCCTCCGGGTCATCTCCGCCCGCGGGCTGCACCCCGCCGTGGCCCGGTCGATCCGCCTGCAGCCCGGCGACCAGATCGCCGGCTGGGTGTTTCAGCAGGGTAAGCCGGTTCTGCTCAACAAAGAAGACCAGGGCAAATCCATCTTTTCTCCCTTGTTGCGGCAACCAGAGATTGTCTCGTCCATCTCTTTTCCCCTGCGTATCTGCGAGCAGAACATCGGTGTGCTGAATATCAGCCAACAGGAGGCCGGTGAGCGCTTTTCTGAGGCCGACAACGAAATGCTCGCCATTCTGTGCAGCCAGGCGGCCGTAGCCCTGGAAAACCTTCGCAGCCGCCAGCAGTTGACCACGACGACCCGCATGCGAACCCTGTTCGAGCAGTACGTGGCCCCGGAGGTGGCGGAATTGCTCCTGGCGCAAAATGCCGACCTGATGGAGCTGGGGGAGATCAAACCGGCCACCGTGCTCTTTGCCGACATCCGGAACTTCACCCGGCTGGTGCAGCAGATCGATCTCTGGTCGCTACGCGCCTTCCTCAATGAATTTTTTCATTTTTTTACCGAGGAGGTGTTCCGTTACCACGGCACCGTCGACAAGTTTATGGGCGACGCGGTACTGGCGGTGTTCGGGGCGCCGGTCAAGCTGGACGAGCCCTGTCTGGCGGCCGCACACACCGCAATGGCGATCAAGAAGAGATTTACGGCGCTGCGGGACCAGTGGAAACTCCGTAGCGAGATATTTTCGGGGGTCGATTTGGGGATCGCCGTCACCAAGGGCACGGTGTTCCTTGGCAATATCGGGTCGAGCCGGCGGCTTGATTACACGGTGGTCGGCAACGAGGTCAACATTGCGCAACGGCTGGCGACCGAGGCTACGTCCTGCCGGATCTACATCACCGATGTGGTGCGCGGCGAGATAGGCAACAGCTTCGAGGTGGAAGAATTGGGCGAGATCGAACTGCGCGGGATCAAGCAGAAAATCCGCGCCTTCAGCCTGCTCAACGGGTAAGAGCGGCTGACCTGATGCAACTGCTTTTAGCGGCCGGAGGCAGGGATGGACGCTTTATTCCCGACGGTGTTTTTGCCACCAGTCGCCCCTCGCTTCCCGGTTCTTGCACAAGTTCGCCAGCGCTTCCCGTATCTGCTCCGCTTCCGGCGTCTCGATAAATTCCACTCCCATTTTGAATGCCCGGATCTCGTCCTGCCGGAAAATGCGCATCCACACCGGCCGGGCGGTCAGGACATGGCGGCCGAGTTCCGGCGGTTGATCGATGATCAACTGGAGTACGGCATCCTCGGCCCCGCGGGTCGAGTGGAAGACGTGAAAGGCGCGGATCATGATTTGGGTCATGAGCAGACAGGCCCCGTGGGCCGAGATATCGATGATCCTGCCGGAGAATGGACCGGCGAGTTCCTGGCCGTCCGATGCGTGTACCACCCGGATCTCAAGGGGCAGGAAGTCGGCAAGTCGTTCGGATCTTCGGTGTTCAATCGCCATAAAGTTTTGGCCTGTTGTTGAGTGATGGTAATCGTGGATGAAAAAAACAGCATCCCGGTGTATGATGACCACCTTCCGGCAGCGTAGCATAACACCGGGAGATTGAAAATGTTTTTAGGTGGGCAGGCAGCAACGGTCTTTTCTCGACGCGCTGCCTGTTTGTTTTTGTGCGCTCGGAGAGTGGGGGGATGAAACTCGGTCGACAGGAGCTGCTGCGCTCCCAGTGTTACGTCAACGGCAAATGGATCGACGGCGCCAGCGAGGGGCGGATCACTGTTTTTGATCCGGCGACCGGTGCGGCCGTCGGTATGGTGCCGGCGCTGGGAAAAAAGGAAACCGCCGCCGCCATCGAGGCTGCCCATCGCGCCTGGCCGGCCTGGCGAGCCCTGACCGCCGGGGAGCGGGCCCGCCTGCTGCGCCGCTGGTACGATTTGCTCATCATTCATCGCCGGGACCTGGCCGTGATCATGACCTTGGAGCAGGGTAAACCCCTGGCCGACGCCCAGGAGGAGATCGTGTACGGTGCAGGCTACATGGAATGGTATGCCGAGGAGGCCAAACGGGTGTACGGCGACACCATTCCCATGGGGCAGCCAGGCAAGCGGATCATCGTTCTCAAGGAGCCGGTGGGAGTGTGCGCGGCCATCACGCCTTGGAATTTTCCCTCGTCGATGATCGCCCGCAAGGCGGCGCCCGCGTTGGCGGCAGGCTGCCCGATGGTGGTCAAACCGGCGAGCCAGACCCCCTTGTCCGCCCTGGCTATGGCAGCGCTTGCTGACGAGGCCGGTATTCCCCCGGGAGTTTTCAATGTGATCACCGGCCCGGCGGCCGAGATCGGCGCCGAAATGACCGCCAATCCCCTGGTCCGCAAGCTCAGCTTCACCGGCTCGACCGCCGTGGGCAAGCTGCTGATGCGCGATTGTGCCGCCACCGTGAAAAAGGTTTCGCTTGAGCTGGGCGGGCATGCCCCCTTCATCGTGTTCGACGATGCTGACCTCGATGCGGCGGTGCGTGGCGCCGTGGCCTCCAAATATCGCAATTCCGGGCAGACTTGCGTCTGCGCCAACCGTTTTTTTATTCAGGAGGGCCTCTATGAACGGTTTGCCGCCAAGCTGATTGAGGCGGTGCGGGCGCTCAAGGTCGGCAACGGTTTTGAGGCGGGGATGCAACAGGGCCCGCTGATCGACCTCGACGCCATCCGCAAGGTCGAGGGGCAGATCGCCGATGCCGTGGCCAGGGGGGCCCGCATTGCCCTCGGCGGCAAGCGGCTGGGCGGCCCCGGCTTTTACTTTGCGCCCACCGTGCTGCTCGACGTCACCAGCGCGATGCGGATCGCCCACGATGAAACCTTCGGCCCGGTGGCCCCGCTCTTTGTCTTCAGGGACGATCAAGAGGCAATCGCCCTGGCCAATGACACCCCCTATGGCCTGGCCGCCTACTTCTACAGCCGGGATATCGGCCGGATCTGGCGGACCGCCGAGGCCCTAGAATACGGCATGGTCGGCATCAACACCGGCCGCATGTCCTCTGAGGCGGCTCCGTTCGGTGGGGTTAAGGAATCGGGGATCGGCCGGGAGGGCTCGAAATACGGGATCGAGGAATACCTGGAACTGAAATATCTCTGCTTGGGCGGCTTGGGAGAGCGGGCTTGAGGGGCGGTCAGCCGCAGGGATCGGCCGGTTTGAGGTCGCGGCTGTCGACCAGGGCGTAGGCGCTGTGGTTGTGGATGGATTCGAAGCTCTCGACGCCCACCGAAAACCAGGCGATGTCGGCGTGGGCCATGGCCTTCTGGGCCACCTTGCGGGCCACGTCTTCGACAAACATCGGCCGGGCATAGGCGCGCTCGGTCACGTATTTTTCGTCGGGCCGCTTTAAGAGGGCGTACACTTCAGAAGAGCCGCAGGACTCGGCCATGGCGATCAGGTCTTCCAGCCAGATCAAGGTCAGGGGCCGGACTGCGAGGGTGATTTCAGCCCGCTGGTTGTGGGCTCCGGCTGCGCTGATCTCCTTGGAACAGGGACAGAGCGTGGTGACCGGCACCACCACGGTCAGCTGCGGTTCGCCGCTGGCGGCCGATGAGGCGGTGAAGGCGCACTGGTATTCCATCAGGCTGACCGTGCCGCTCACCGGCGCCTTCTTGTCGATGAAATAGGGAAAACGCATGGTTAACCAGGCCTCGGCGGCCTGTAGCTGCCGGCATACTTCGGCCAGCAGCTCCGGAAAGATGCCGGCATGGATATCCGGCAGGAAGCGGGCCAGAAGGGTAACCATGGTGCTGACGCAGGATTCGAGCCGGCCTTGGGGAACCTTGGCCTGTAAATCGATGGAGGCCACGGTGTGCTGGATGCCGCCGCCCTTTTCAGGAATGCGGACCGGACAGGTGAATTGGTTGATGCCGACGGTGTGCTGGAACATGGGAAACATTTTCTTGAAGGATGAGCATGCCCCTTACCCCATTTTTAAGGCTTCGGCAACGTTCTTGGCGTAAAGGCGCAGGGGGCGCGGGTCAGAGAGGCGCCAGAGAGCGGCTTCTTTGTTGACCTGATCTGGACAACCGTGGCATATTGGCTGACTAGGTGGTATTTTGCCGGGATAGATGGAGGGAACCGGCGAGGGACATGGACCAGGTGCGGATCGATAAATGGCTTTGGGCGGCCCGATTTTTCAAGACCCGGTCCCTGGCCGCCAAGGAGGTGGGGGCCGGCCATGTTGCGGTCAACGGCCTTAAGGTCAAGCCGGCCCGCATGGTCCGCGCGGGCGATTTGCTGACTATCCGGCAGGGATTTCTCGAAACCTCGGTCCGGGTTCAACTCATCAGCGAGCAGCGCGGACCAGCGGTGGTCGCCCGGACCTTGTACGAGGAAACCGAGGAATCGCAGGCCAAGCGGGAGCAGATCCTGGAGGAGCGCAAGGCCATGCGGCCGCACGCGGGACAGCCCGAACAACGGCCTGACAAACACGAACGGCGGAAGATCCGCCAATTCCTGAAAAAAGAATAAGCAGGGGACCCACAGAGATGAGACGAGTGGAGCGGGCGCTGATCAGCCTGACCGATAAATCCGGGTGCGAGGAATTTGCCAGTGCCCTGGCCGCCATGGGGATTGAAATCCTGTCCACCGGCGGCACAGCCAGGAAGCTGCGCGCCAGCGGGCTGACCGTGACGGATGTGTCGGCGTTCACCGGCTTTCCCGAAATGCTGGACGGCCGGGTGAAAACCCTCCACCCCCTGGTCCATGGCGGCATCCTCAACCAGCGAGATAACGCGGAACACCGGGAGCAGTGCCGACAGCACGGCATCAAGCCCATCGACATTGTGGCCGTCAACCTCTACGCCTTTACCCAGGCCGTGGCCGCTCCTGACTGCACCCTGGCCGATGCCATCGAAAATATCGACATCGGCGGCCCAACCCTGCTGCGGGCGTCGGCCAAAAATTTTAAGGATGTCACCGTGATTGTCGATCCGGCCGATTATCCGCAGGTCGTGGCCGAATTACAGGGCAAGGGCAACACCACTTTGGCCACCCGTTTTCGTTTGGCCCGCAAGGTTTTCGAACTGACCGCCGCCTACGATGCCGCCATCGCTGGGTGGCTGCGCTGCATCGACCCGGCCGCCAATTCTTATTTCACGGGAGCGGAACATGCGTAAGATGGCGGTTCTGCTTTCAGGCAGCGGCAGAACGCTGGACAATTTCCATGAGCGGATCACGGCAGGCGCCTTGTGCGCCCGGATCCCGGTGGTCATCTCCAACGTCGCCGGCGTCCTAGGGCTGGAAAAGGCCAGGCGGTACGGGTATCCCGCCTTCCACGCCGCCAGCAACGGCGAGATCAACCAGATCATGGCCAACTACGAGGTCGATCTCGTCGTCCTGGCTGGCTATCTCAAACTTTACACCCCGCCCGCACACCTGCGCCGCTCGGTCCTCAACATCCATCCGGCGCTCATCCCTTCCTTTTGTGGAGAAGGCTTCTACGGCCACCACGTCCACGAGGCGGTCAAGGCACGGGGGTGCACAGTGAGCGGCTGTACCGTCCATTTTGCCAACGAACTGTACGACCAGGGGCCGATCGTGCTTCAGCGCTGCGTGGCCCTCGACGACGACGACACCCCGGACGATATCGCCGCCCGGGTGTTTGCGGTGGAGTGCGAAACCTATCCCGAGGCAATCAACCTGGTGGATGCCAAGGGCGAGAATTATTTTTGGGAGAGGGTGCGTCAATGAGCGCAAGAACCATCATGATAGGCAGAGATATCGAACGCAGCCTGGACCGCATCAGTCTGGAGATCGTGGAGCGCAACCACGGCGTGGGCGATCTTTCGATTGTCGGCATCCATACCGGCGGGGTGTATCTGGCCCAGCGCATCAAGCAGCGGATCGAGTTGCAGGAAGAAGCCAATCTGCCTGCCGGCACCCTTGACATCACTCTGTACCGCGACGATTGGAGCCTCATCTCCCAGAATCCGATCGTCAAGAAGTCGGACATCGGCTTTCTGCTCGAAGACAAGCGGGTGGTGCTGGTCGATGACGTCATTTTCACCGGCCGGACCATCCGCGCCGCCATGGACGCGATCATGGATTACGGCCGGCCACGGTCGATCCAACTGGCGGTCCTGGTCGACCGCGGCGGACGGGAATTGCCGATCCAGCCCGACTATGTCGGCATGACCGTCGACCCGTCGCCCCATGAACGGGTGGATGTCCTACTCCTGGAAAAGGACAATCGCGATGCCGTGATCATCACCAAGCGGTAGTTCAGGCCGAGGTGGTGGCGCTCGTAGAAATCCTCTGATTGCATATGCCCATGAACGGTCAGTCGATCAACCATCAGTTTCCTCCCATTCCGCCCGATCTGGAAACGGTTTGCCAGCGGGTCCGCGAAAAGGCGGAGAGTTACGAGCAGTACAACTTTTCGCAAGGGCGTAACGACTTTCTCAAGGCATTTTTCGATCTGGCCCAGGAATACGATTCCTTGGATGATTTCTACAGGATCTGCATTTCCGTTCCCCTGGCCCTGGTTGGCGTCTCCAGCGGCCTCTATCTGTGCGAGGATCGTGAACGCGGCCTGCAGTTGGTGTGCTCCAGTGAAGAGGGCGTGTTGAGCGAACGGAGGCTAGCGAGCTATCCGGTCCAGATGCAGGAAACGCCGTATGACCTGGGTGGCTCCTATGTCATCCCCATCTTCAGCAAGCAGCCTTTTCCCAGAGGAATTGACGATCGCAACGCCAAACAGCAGATGTCGTTGTGGGGCGATTTGCAGGATCTGTGCGGCAGCGGCCGGATTTTGGGGATGTTCGAAGTCTGGCGCCAGACGGGACTGACCGAGACCGATAAATTTTTCTTCGCCAAATACGCCAACCGGATCGGCTACAACCTCGACAACCGGCTGATCGCCCGGCAGAACATCGAGCGGCTGAAGTTCATCAACACCCTGGTGATCGACATCGAGCACAACATTATCGTGCCCAATATGTATTTCCGCCACCTGTTCAACCAACTGAAAAAGAAGATCGGGTTGATCGAGGAACTTCGGATTGAAATCAAGGAAAATCAAGGTGATGTGCCTCGGTGCCACTACTGTGTCAGCCGATTGCAGTCCCTGCTGGAGGACCTGACCAAGTACCACCAGGAAATCGTCAAGCACCACGCCAACATGAGCCTGTTCATCGAGAGCCTGTTCCGGCGGGAACATTTCGAGCGCGGCCACCTCGTCCTCCATCCCAAACGATGTTTTGTCGAAAAAGAGGTGATCCTGCCCCAACTGGACCACTACGCCAGCCGTTTGCAGGCGGCCAACATCACCGTTGATCGGCCGAAGAACATGTACGAGGAAGAATTTCCGCTGATGGTCGACATCGGCCTGCTGGCCCAAGTCTATGCCAACCTCTTTTCCAACGCCGGCAAGTATACCAAAGAGATTGTCGACCACCGTGGACAATCGCGGAAAGCTATGGCCTACGGTCGGGAAATTGTTGACGATTTTCCGCAGCCGGGCAAGAAGGGCGTCAAATTCAATGTCTTTACCACCGGGCCCAGCATGACGGCGGAGCAGGGCTATCGACTGTTCCAGGAAGGCGTACGTGGCGACAACAACCAGGGTATCCCCGGCACGGGCCATGGCCTGTCGTTTATCCGCCAGGTGGTCGAGATGCACGGCGGCAGCGTCGGCTATGAATCGACGCAGGAGGGGAACAACTTCTATTTTATCCTGCCTCTGCCGCCGGTCGATTATCCGTTGGAGCCGCACCTTTGCCCCGAATAGGGTCCTTCGCTTTGTCGCCTCCGTTGCAAACCCCATGACCGCCGTCTTCCGCTCGCACTCGATTCCAGTTGGACTCGCCCGATCATGACCACTGCTATCGCCATGGAACTGCTGGCCCCTGCCGGGACGATGGCCGCCTTCGAGGCTGCCTTGGAGGCAGGCGCGGACGCAGTGTATGTCGGCGCGCCCGGCCTGAATGCCCGCGCTTTGGCCCGTGATTTCACCTTTGCGGAGATCGCGGCTATGGCCGCCCATGCCCGCGAACGGGAAAAACGGCTGTATGTGGCCATGAACAGTCTGGTCAAGGAAGATGAGATTCCGCTGGCCCTGGAGACCTTGTCCGTCTTGGCTGGGATCAGGCCCGATGCGCTGATTATCCAGGATTTGGGTCTTTTGTATTTAGTGCAACGGTTTTTTCCGGAACTGGCGGTGCACGCCTCGACCCTGATGACGGTCAACCATGCGGTGGCGGCGAATTATTTCAAGGAGTTGGGCTTTGCCCGGGTGGTGCTGGCCCGCGAATTGAGCTTTGACGAGATTGACGCCATCCACCGTCAGGGCACGGTGGAGTTTGAGATGTTCATTCACGGTGCTATGTGCTTCAGCTATTCCGGCCTCTGCCGTTTCTCCAGTCTGCATGGAGGCAAATCGAGCCTGCGCGGGCAGTGTGTGCAGCCCTGCCGCCGCCGTTACGACTGGCTGCCGTCCGGCAAGCGGGCGACTCCAGGTCAGAATGGTCAGTCCGGCAAGGGGGGCAAAGGCGGCGGCTATCTCTTTTCCATGAACGATCTCAGCGGCATTGAGCATCTGGCTATGGCAAGGGACGCCGGGGTGGTCAGTCTCAAAATCGAGGGTCGGCTTCGGTCGGTGGCCTACGTCCGCAACACGGTCAAGGCATACCGCCTCGCTTTGGATGCGCTCGATGCCTCTCCTGAGCGGCGGGCAGGGATGCTGGCCGAGGCCCACCGGTTGCTGGACGCGTCCATGGGACGCAAGCGTGCTTCCGGATTTCTCTTGGACGGCCGGGAAGAGCGGTTGATAGTGCCTAGGCTGTCTGGAAGCACCGGCGAGGTGGTCGGCAAGGTGATCCGGCTGGAAACGGCCAAAGGCCGGCAAGCGGACCAGACGGCCCAGGCGCAAGTGGTGTTGCAGGCGCAGCTGAAGCTGGGCGACCGCTTACGTTTGTACGAACAGCGGACTGGCGACCGGATGAGCTTCACCTTGTACACCCTAGCGATCAAGGGGAAGAAGGCGGAGCGGGCTGAGGCCGGGCAAACGGTGACCATCGGGCTGGCCGGCGTCGAACCGGGGCGTCTGCGGCAACCCTTCCACGGGATTCTGTTCCGGGTGGATGTGAGCGGCCGCGATGATAATAAACATTCGGCCCTGGCGCGGGCAGCCGCACGCCTGACCGTGCCGCTGCCCGCTCCCTCGGATCTGGAGCGGCTGCTGGCCGAACTCGGCACGGACTCGGCCGCTCCTGGCCGGCAGACTGGCGAAGGGCGCCAGCGCGGCCACGGCGCGGCGCGGCGCGGGCGGGCGGCCTCACCGGAATGGTGGCTCAAGGTCGGCGCTCCCGAGGCGATGGCCTTGCGCTATCCCTTCAATGTCGCCAGGGTGCTGGTCGAGCTCTCTCACCGGACCTGGGAGTGGGGACTGCAGACCATGCGGCGGCAACTGGAGAAGAGGCCGCTGGTCTGGACGCTGCCGGCTGTGCTCCGCCAGGAGCAGCTGCCCTGGTATCGTGACGCCATCGCCCAGCTCCGGCGCCAGGGGGCGGAATGCTTCCAGATCGGCCAGATCGGTCAGATCGGGCTATTCGCCGATGGGGGCGGTTCGTCGGCCGGCGGCCAGCTCGAACTCTACGGCGATTATACCTGCAATGTGCTCAACAGTGCCGCCCTGCGCATGTATGCGGAGCGCGGGCTGGCAGGCATGCAGTTCTCCCTGGAAACCGACCGGGCCACCCTGGCCTCGGCCCTGGCTGGCTTTTCTCGATCGCTTTCCGGGACAGGAGTCCGGCCCATGCAAGTAGGGCTCACCGTGCACGGCCGGCCGCCGCTCTTCACCGCCCGCCTCAACGCCCCCCATTTTCAAGGCCAGAGATCCTTTGCCAGTCCGCGTGGCGAGCGGTTTTATCTCGATCGCCGGGATGAGGCCGTCTATGTGCACGCCCATGCCGTTTTTTCCCTTCTGCCGCATGCGGACGAACTTGCGCGGATGGGCGTCGACTATTTCGTGGTCGATGTCAGTCACGGCCAGCCGAAAAAAAACGTTGCCGAACTGACCACCCTGCTCAGTGGCCGGGGCGGGCTGCCGGCCTACTTCTCGGGGAACTATGCTGGCATCCTTTCGTAAAATGAGGTAAAGGCAAACCCGATACCTGCGACTTGCAACCTCGGCGCCCAAGGTCTCCTTGCGCCGATCCGTCCCCCATTCTCTCCTGCCTGAATATGACGAATAAAGAGATTCTTGTCCGCCTGATGGCGGCGCTCAAACCTTACAGAGGCAAGCTGGTGATCGTCATGGTGGCGATGATCGTGGTGGGATGGTTCAACGCGCTGCAAGCCTACCTGGTCAAACCGCTTTTGGATGAAATCTTTTTCAAGCAGGACGCGAGTCTGCTGAATATTCTGCCCCTGGCGCTTTTACTGGTCTTTTTGGTCAAGGGCATCTTTTATTTTTTCCAGGCCTATTTTCTGGATATGGTCGGCCAGTGCGTCATCAGAGATCTGCGCACCAGGGTTTATGCCCATGTCATGGATCAACCCCTGCGGTTTTTCCATGCCACGCCGACCGGTGAATTGATTTCCAGGATCGTCAACGATGTCACCATCATCCAAAGCTCGATTTCCTATACCCTGATCCGTTCCCTGCGGGATCTCTTTTCAGTGATTGGTCTGGTGGGAGTGATCTTTTATATGGATTGGCGCCTGGCCTTCATTGCTTTGACTTTCATACCTTTGGCCTGGGCGCCGATTGTTATCTTCGGCCGGAAATTCAGAAGGATCAGCACGAATTACCAGGTGAAGCTCGGCAAGGCGACCAGCCAGTTGCACGAGACCATCGCCGGGGTGAGCATTGTCAAGGCGTTTTGCATGGAACCGTTTGAGAAGAAACGATTCGCCGACCGGATGCAGGACATCATGAAAACGCTGCTTTCCGAAACCTGGTACAACAGCCTT
>Ga0123354_10015358_pt1 | contig 11952 bp, 9 predicted proteins | sample TergutLab28metaG_2_FD_97872 | JGI IMG/M metagenome (GOLD analysis project Ga0123354, IMG submission 97872) | Labiotermes labralis P4 segment gut microbial communities from Petit-Saut dam, French Guiana - Lab288 P4 | ecosystem: Host-associated > Arthropoda: Insects > Digestive system > Gut ... | reverse complement strand
TGGTTTTTTTTGTAGTTTTTTCATCAATTTTTTTTTTTTATATATGTTGTGGCTTTTTTTATTAACTGGTCTTTTTTCTTTTTCTTTTTTTTTTTTTTTTTTTTTTTTACTTCTTCAGTATTTAGAAGGTGTATTTACTGTTAATGGTGATGGCGTTGCAGTGCACGTACAACAGAATAATGAAGGCAATGTAGGTAGGTTACAGAACTTAGGTTAACCCACTGTGTGGAAATGTTGAGTGGGTTTCATGACAAGAAAAGCGGGTCATAATTGGAAACAACTTTTCATTTGCCTCTGGCATTATATTGTCACCTCACTTAGTCAAACCTCTTCTCCTGGTAGGTGTGTAGGGGGCATTATATTTTCCCTTATCACCTACAGATTGCAGGGAGGTAGCCTTTTTGCATTATTTAACTACTTTGAGATATGTGCTTGCTATTAACATATTTTTTGTTTGTGTCTATCCTGTACTTTCCGCTCTAAATTGAGAATGAGAGAAACTGCTTTAATACAGAGTGGGCCAAAAGTAGGTATACAGTTTATAGTATATAGTATAGCATCTCTGTATACCTACTTTTTGCCCACTCTGTATGTTGGACACTGACACTGTTTAAAGAAATGTGATATGACTGGCTACTGTGAAATATTCCCTGCAGCTCACAATATTAATTTACTTTAAGTTGATAGGCAACTGGTTTTAAGTTTTTATGGTTGTCGTGGTGGTAGTTGTGATGCAGTGGTGCTGATGGTGGTGGTGGTAGTGATAGGAGGAGGAGGTGGTGGTAAGTGAATCAGAGGATCAAGTGAAACTTGATATTACATTTTGGTGTAGTTGACATGCATGTGAGTACATTGCCTTCAAATAAATTATTATATTAAAAACAGCTGTGCACTATTTTCAGTCTGCTGTGTGTTGGCTACTTTAGAGTGTCTTCCCAGAGGATAAATAAGACCTCTGCATGAATCTGCCTCTCAACTCTAGTAACATAAAGGACTGGCTGTCTGACATTAAGAATAGATGACTGTTTGGGTTGTGATGTCATGTCAGGTTGTATGTAGTGGGACAACAAGATAGTTAAAAAAAATGCTCTAGCGAACATTCATATTTTCTGGAACTTTATAATGTGTCCTCTGGTAAGTAGTTATGAGTGTTTCAGAGTAGCTTGCTGCCTCCATCATCAGAGTCTAAGTAGTGACTTATTCTTGGGTTCCATAGACTTTGAATATTCAGGCAGAAAGATCCTCCAAAATATTGATAACTGTTTGCTAGTGGACACAAGATCATGTCAAAGAATACTGAATTACCATTAGCACTGCTGTGACATCTGAATACTTTTGTCCAAATTTTGGAACTGTGAGTTCATTTCACTGTTGGCATCTTGAAGAAATGTAACTACATGGCAGCTATTGAGTAAACAGATACAAAATTAACTTTATATGGGTGTTGCCATTGGAAGTGAAAGCCAATAAAACGGCAATGCAGTCTATTCCTAATGCTGGATTCATGATAGAATGCACATCACTATATCTTGACTCCTCTTTTATATCTTCATATTGTAGTCCTTAAGCAGACATTGTGTTACCATTTACAGCTGACTGCTGTAACAGAGTGTGAAGGGTTTTATGCATCAATTTCAGATGAAGGAGACATACAACATACTAGTAATTAATGAAAAGCTTGATTGATTGCAACCCAGTTCATTGCACAGTTATTCTTTCCCTATTACAATCACACAAAGGAATATAGCACTTTCAGTTCCTTTGCCAGACATGATCTTCAAATTCAGCCTATGTAACAAACTATTCATGCACTAAAAATTAATTGTAATCTATATTATGTTAATAATAAAGTTGCATAAATCATGTTCCAATCCAGTGTTGAAGTAACCCTGTCATAGCCTTAGAGACTTACAGAAGTAGCAGTAGTAGCCATCAGTGACAACATTTATTTATGTATTGGGAAGTTTTATTGCATCATGTTTTGGATTATGTATAAAACCCATCATCAGGCTGATAACATACCAAAAAAAAGTTGACATACATAACAACTTATAGTATTTTACATTTTTGTTTTATATGGTTGAAATTTCAATTTACAATATCATGAAACATGTGATAAGCTGAAAACATAAATTTCAAATTGGTATTATATGCATATCAAATAATGACAGCATAAAGGGGGGTTTGGCTTATATATTTTTATGATACTGTTATTTGAGATCTCAGCTGTTTACAAAGACAGTGTGTGAAAGAGCATAAGAGTGTTGTATATATCACCTTTTCTTTGTTACCTTATTAGCCTGGTGATGGCTCTTTATACATGATCCAAAACACATTGCAGTAAAACTTTACAATATTTCAGGATTTGGTGTGAGTGATGGCTACTGTCCCTGCTTTTGGGTATCTTTATCACAGCAGGACGCCCCACTGAAAATTGTAGCCTTAAAGACTGCTTGAAAAAAACCAAACAAATTGTTGTAGCCTTTCTTTGTGTTCAGAGACTGGGTATTCTGATTGACAGGGTTTACATGTTTTGTTTTGTCCCTCACAGTTGCTGGGGGTTGTGTCTCAAATAGGCCTTGATCACTTCCTTCAAGTTCAGTGTCACAGAACATCCTACCTGTGCAGAGTGAGCTGTTGTTAATGTCATATATACACCACAAAATAACAGATAGATAGTTGCAAACTTGATAATGATGGATGTATGTTGGCCTCATGGTTTGTAGTATTTTCATTCAAGGGTAAACTGTTGTGTCAGAATGAGTATAACATCCACAAAAAATGGAGTTTCCCCTCCAGTGGTGGTTCCATTCTGACAGATATTAAAGTTTAATAAAATAGATTGAAACTATTGTAATTTCCAGACATTTGCACCTCATTGTGTTAAGATCTTAAAACAACAGAAGTACCTCTTTCTCAATCAGTCTGTTACTTTTGTAATTTATTTTTTTAAACCTAAGCCCTCACATTATTTGTCTGAAATGTCTGAGGAATATCACAAGCATTTTCAGTTATGTTGGCTGTTATTCAAACTGATGTTGGACCAGGAACCTGTCAAATACCAATATAGCTACAGGTCTCTACACTGACATCACTGTCACGTTTCTATACAGTACTGAGAAAACTTGCAGTGTTGTAACACAGCCTTACTGCATATATACATTTTTATTTATTTATGTGCACTGTTTCTAGCAGATCTGACATGCAGTCGTAGGTTTGCATTAAATATTTAAAGCACCTGTAATGTTGGAAACTAAATTTAAAAATTGGGAGTTTTATATATTTTTTTCTTTATAAAGGCAATAATTTAGTAAAATAATTAATTCTGTGTTTCTTTTCCAGTTTTTAGTGAAGATGAGCCAGACCTCAACAACGAACTGGAAATATCGGTAAGATGCTGTCTTAGTGCAATGGCAGTGTGAATTTGCCTGAAATGAAACTAGGTGACATTGACTGCTTGGTACTGTGCCTTGTTTCATCATGACTCTTTACCATTTCTTATGTGACAAAGAAAAAGGGATCTGATCTAAGGCTAAAGCCTGAAAGCTGAACTTACACATTGAATGTAACTGTAAGTTTACAAGTATGGATAAGGCAGATAATGTATTGTTTCTAGGTAATGTTAACCTTTAGACGCCTAATGTCAACTATAGTTGACATACCGCACCGCTAACCTCTAAAGTTGCATTTTATATATTTATTCAACAAATATAGGTACTGAATATTTTGAACATGGTATATACTCTCCGTTTCTTTACTCTTCAAAATGCAGTTTGTTTCATAATTCTAACGTATTTGGTTCCTGTATTATTCACATTTTATATACAGGGTGTGCTAAAATTAAAAAAATAATTCCGGCGCCAAAAGGTTAATAATGAAAACAAGTGTGGATTCAAGGGTTTGGAAATTTACTCTTTGGGACTTTGTGTCACTATATTGGTAATGGAGCCTTGATGTTCATATTTTGAAGGAGAAAACCTCCCTTAAAATGTTTCTTTTCTCCTTGCAGTTGTGTTGTAGATTTATTTGTTATGGAAATAGCTATTGTGAATTGAGCCATTGACAACTTTTATTTCATTGCATAGGCCTATACTTGATATTGAAAATATATTGGCGATAAAGGTTATAAAATGTAGTCATGGATGCACACATGCAGGTGTGTACACTCACATGTGCATACATTTTTGAACGGACCCATACATCAACCAGGTTTTTGTTAAATTATGCTGGTGTAACTAAGCTGCTTACTTCTTACACCACTCAAGTTTATAATCGACACAAATAGTAATGGGGCACTGTAACCTCTTAACACACTTGTGAAAGTTGCTGCTCTGCAAGAAACAAACACTGAATGGAAGTATAGTGTGAGGTGGGATTTGACACATTGTAGTCCAGTAGATATGTACTAACATTTCAGAGGTAGGTAGCGGTTTGCTCCAAAATGTTGTTGGTTTCTTATAACGCCATTGAATTGTATCCTAGAAGACAATATTCTTTTGTAGTCAGCACAGGAACTATTTAAGCCTCAAAACGTTAATATTCCAAAAAACAAAAGCCTGTAACACTATTGGTTCTTTGTTATTCTGTGATTTGCTGTGTCACTGATGTTGTTAGTGGTCTCATTGTGAGGGTTTGAAATATCAAAGTAGAACATCATATTTTCCTATTATTATTATTACGACCGGGGCACCACATGATTACAATTCTGACAAAAACTCCAACCATATAGCACATATATGTGGTTGCCTTGTGACAGAATGGTTGTGGAGAGCATTACTTTGTTGAAGTAGTGGTTACTGAGAACCATTGCATACCAAAGTGCAGTTCACCTGACAGCATTAATTGCAGTGACCTGGTGACAAATTTCATCCCAAGTCCCTGAAGCAGAGCAGTACTGTAACATGTAGCCAGTCCCTTGAGACATTTTTTAAGTGACACTGGAATCCTACCTAAATTCCTAAAAGGATAAAACTTCCCGGAGAACACCAGTTCAATTGTTTGAGGTGGTGCATTATCTTACTGTTTGCCAGTGATTCTGACCTACTCTTAGTGCATAATGGGTTAATTAGACAAGACAGGCAGACCAATTTAACCCCCCCATTGTGGGTTCAGTTTGTATACTGTATGGTAAGAGTGAAATAAAACCATATGGGCTCAAGATAACTGATTATGAATGTTGTGACTTCTTGCAGACAGCAGAGACGGTGGAAGCCATAGTAAGTCAGCTGATGGAGAAGCAGCGTCTGGCCCGAGCAGCAGCTCTGACCAAACAGCTGGAGTGCGGTTGTCCTGACTCAACATGTGCTGATGGCAAGACTTGTTCTCATCCCATGCGACGGATAACAATTGCCAAGACTGGGAGTGCCACTGACCTTACATCCTGTTCCAACACTCGGCAGACCGTTGTCAGTTTGTCTGCCCTGAACACTGAGAACAACAACCAGGTATTCCAGTTTTGAGATTCTTGCAGCAGTGTTGTTGAAGATTCCATACTTCAGGGATAGAACACTACATTACTGGGTTACTGATACAGACATTTTAAGGGGGTGGTGTTCTTATCTTCAGGGGTTGACATGTCCTAGAAATAATGCCTTTTTCTGTGACATTTCAGCCCTTAAAGGTACACAACATTGCCTCAAAACAATGGGCTCTAATTATTTAGTGACACAGCATCATATCCCAGAAGGAGAGAATCCTCAATAACATGGCATATTTCTTGACACATTACACTGTATGAAGTTCCTATTTACTGGTGAAACTGGGCTTCTGGATTTTTAGTTCCAGTACAAAAATGTGCCTACTTTCACTGTTCAGAGCTAACATTTACACTGCAGTGATATTGTATTCAAGTGGTTCTCCTTTTCTCTGTTCAGGTAGGCTTGATCCAGACTTCACTGCTTCATTGCGTGGATTGTATTTCCTTCCCAAACTGTTGCATGAACTTCTCCCATCTTTCGGAGGATAATTTGAAACTGTGTTACTTCATATTTTGGCCACTGTGTTGTATAAAAATATTATTTGTGCCTGCTATATGTTTTTTTCGGTCCATTTCTGTCAGTATGGTGTCTGTGATAGCTTTTATTGAAGACATTTTGAACTTGCTTGAGGATGTAGACTTGGATAGTACTTTTAGCAACAGCATTGCTTATAGTGATGTACAAATTATTCCTTAAGCAGCAGGTCAAATAATCATCAGAAGTAATTTGACACAGGATGAGCTATCATATAGCTAACTAGTTTGAGAGGAAAGAAGTTAACCATTTATAGAATCATTACATTGTATGTTGATAAACCATTTATAATTCTTACATTGTATTGCATGTGTCCATTCATATGTTACTCTTCATATACAGGTCTCTTCCACAACTGGTTCAGGAAGCATGATCGTCGCAGCTGCTTCCAACAGTGCAAGTCACGTGACACGCCTCCATTCCCGTGACGGGATCTCTTTACACTCCCATCATTCCCAGCAACAGCAACAGCATTCCCATCATCATAGTAGCAATCATAGTTCACCTAGTAGCAATTCTGCCAACCCCGCCACCACATCAACTCCTCCACTTGTTCTCAGTTTATCCCAGATCCAGGGTGGTGGAGGTCTTCTTATCCTAAACAGTTCCACAGGGAGCAGTTCAACCAATCCAACTCATCAGTCCCTAGTTTCACCTGTTGCCGTCACCTCCTTCGTCTGTAGCACCAACACAACTCATCCCCAGCATAATCAAAACCAACAACACGCAAAAGACTCATCAAAATCCACAGCACCGGCAACATTAGTTTTGAAGCAGGAAGCCATGGAAACAAATTCATCGCCATCCTCCTGTTGTCACCAAGCATCAGTGTCTGAAAGCAATGCATCTAGTAATAACCTGTTGAACATTAACAACAACAATATTAATATCAGTAACAGTAATAAAATGGACATGACAAATGGCAATGTCTCGTCAGGGTTCGAAAGTAGTGGCGTGACGTACTTAAGTAGCGGTCGAGACAAGAACATCTTGAGATCATCAACACCAAAGCAGCAGCATGTAACATTACCAACAAATCCAACTTCCTGTATGAACAGTGCTCCACCCACCCCAGCCAAACACATGGACACAAGTGGGGAAGATCTGATGGATATCAAACCCACATACTGTGGCAGTGATACTGTTTTAGTTATCAGTTCAAGTTCAAAATCTGGAATTAAGAACACAGATACTGTTTCATTAGTAGGTGGTTTCTTTAATGAAACATTGGACCTATCCCAGGAAGATATCCAGAGGACTCTGTCTGCCAACATGCCTCTGTCATGTTCTGCTGAATTAAGCCATCACCGTCATGGCGGCGGTGGTGGTGGTGGTGGTGGTGGTCTGATTACAGGTGCTCATAATATTATTGCGTCCAAATCTATGGCTCCTTCCAGTGGTGATGATATGTCACCTGATGATGTCATAGTCCCAGAAATTAACCCAATGGATTTCATTGACAGCTGTGATGTAGTGGTATCACCAACACAGGTTTGTATTTTCTCAAAAACAATCTTAGAAAGAAAGGGACAATATTTTTCAGTTTAGATTGAAGTGTTTTGAAGTCATGCATGTCCTAAAATCCATACCCAGTGATGATGTTTTGTGTAGACACAGACAGTAGATATCAGCCTGTTTCCATGAAAATGAAATTGAAAACAGTAATCATAATACTTTGTTGGAGAGTAGGATTAAAAAATTTGACTCCAAGTGAATTACATACAAAAAAAACATTTTCCAAGATTTTGCTACAGGAAACTTTCACATTCTGGGCCCCCTGTGTGTGAAAAAATTTTGTTCAAGTATTTTGTGTCCAAAATTGAAAACTACATCATTGGAACTGTGAAAAAAGTCTTCATTTGAGTTTTCCCATTGTATAGAATTCAGGAAATCAGTTACGGTTGTATAAAGTAAAGAAGTTGTACCCTTGCACAGGCACTGGGGCTCTGTACAGGCTGTATGGCCCATAGGGGGACCCTGGCACTAGAAGGGGGTGAGGGGTCAGCATCACACCCCGAGTTAAGCTTGTATAGTAACATAAAATTTGTAATAACTCATGTACCCTCTTGGTTACATTATCATTTATATTTGTGGTGCACAGTGAACAGTGCATTATATAACAATGATAGGGTGTTTCAGTTTAAAGAGCTTGTTTTCAAATATGTCACGGCATTGTCATTAAGTAAATATTTGCTGCGTATTTTAAAGTTTTTCTGTTTGGGCTTGTGTAGGTTTGATAGAAAGGTGAAACATATGCATACCTTGTTTTATAATAGACAGGTTTTGTCAGTTGAAATATCCTTTTGTTGATTCTGTGAAATATTGGATTTATGTCATCGTGCTGACGGATTCATAGTAATTGCGGTTCTAAAAAAAAAATTTGGTATGATGTGTCTGAAAATTTGTTATGAAACATGTACTTGTTGGTGTTTAGGAAGTAGTGAGGCTTAAAATTCGAAGGTTGTATTTGCAGAGAAAGAGAAGCAATTAATCCTGCCCCATTTGCTTTGTTTAAGAACTTCCTTTGCCAATTTAAAATGTACTGACACTAGAAATATTGTATAAAAACAGAAGCAGGTAGTGTAATGTTGCATTTGTTTGCATCAGAGTGTTAATATAAGATATCCATAAATTATAGGTTTGAGGTGATCGGAAATTATAATAAAAACTTTTGTTTTTTTAACCTGTGTACCAAGGTAGGTGGTCCCATAGTAAAATAGGTCTGTGTAGTTCTCTTAATCCAATTGTAAATGCATTTTTGTGGCTGAGTTTGCACCTTGTTCAGAAAGTAATTTAAAACAGAGAAAAGTTGTGGGTCTTTGTGAAGATGGTATTGGACCTTTGGTTAACATACAGTGCAGGGAAGTTTGTTACTGGCTCTTTTGATGGAGAGGAACAAACCAGTAAAAGTGGCCTGAGGATATCTGCTTCAGATTTATAGTATTGGAGAATGTAATTGATGGGATGTTAATTTCACCTTTTTCTTCCCGGCTGTTATCAGATAGGTCTTGTCTTGTTTATGGTAACTCCTGTGCTGACTGTGTTTATTGTCTGAAGACAGTATTTTATGAAGGAGCAAAGAAATACCAAGGTCTGTGCAGCTAAGGTCATTAGTAAATCACATGTAACAGTAACATTTTTGTAGATTCAGCTTTTATTTCTGAACATTACTGTTAAAAATCAAGTAACTGATACTCAGAGCCATAAAGTTGTATCAACAAGTCCAGGCAATGTACAAGATACTGCATTATGGACTATTCAAATGATGGATATCTCAAGAGATCTGCTTGATTGCACAGTATATGAAAATGTCACAGTCTTTATGACAATTTATTTTTTATTCAAGGTGGATGATGATGTATTTGTCAATCTTGATGCATTTGACATGCTGGGAGACTTCCCAGAGCTGGAGATTCTTGAATCTTCTGCAGAAAGCAATACATCAACATCGACAACAGCAGCAGCAGTATCAACAACAACAGCAACAAGAAGTAACAATTCTGACAACACAGGAATGAATCAGAGCACTCCTGAACCACCTTCAAATCAAGGAGGGGAGTCTGTCATAACCACATCATCTGTGGAAAAGGAGAATGAGCAAGCATCGACAAGAATGGACTACCGAGAGGGCACAGCCAACATTACTGACTACTCACCGGAATGGGCATACCCTGAGGTGTGTGAAATGAGGTGCTTGCCAAGTACACTGTCACTTCGTAATTTGAATTAGGGATAAGAAATGTCTTTATCAGAAATTTATCATCACCAGTGGCACAGATAACTGCTTAGGAGTTCCCTCTGTGACTCGATAATCATGGGCACATCTTGCAATTTCATAATTGGGGCCTCTCTAATTATTAACAAAGTTACTCCCATATCTCAAACAAGGATTCATAATGCTGCCTTCTGTCAGTACAACAGAATTCACCCCAAAGGAAGTCACAACAAATTTTAGTATTCTGTTTGTTGGCCCTTTTTCCCCACGCAAGGGGTGCCCCTTGGTGCTAGAATATACAGCACCAGTGCTTAAATGAACTATGAATAATAACTATCTCTATTAGAGAGAAATGTATCATTGCTTTTATTGTTCCGTTCTTTTGAGATGTGACTTGTCACAGGGTAATTGGTGTCCATTGTTTTTAAGGATCCTTGTGCCTTCGAAACACTGGGAACTGACTGCCCAGGGACACAGTATTATGTCCCAGAAGACACAGATTCTCAATTATAATGCTTTGAAGGCTCAAAACTGTCATTACCTTGTACATTCAACATAAATGTTTAAATCATGACCATGGGATGGCAGCCTATTACCTCGTACATTCAACATAAATGTTTAAATCATGAACATGGGATGGCAGCCTATTACCTTGTACATTCAACATAAATGTTTAAATCATGACCATGGGATGGCAGCCTTAATAGTATATAAGAATGGTCTCTGCATGCGTGTGATCAGTAATGAGAGGGGTAATAACACCTTGAGCGTCAATTTGTTGTTATTGATTATTGTGTTTGTAATAAGGTGAGTGTATTTATTTGTGTACCTTGTTGCCTTGAGGTGTCGTTTGACCATTTTGGCCTCTGCTTGCCTGTTAAAGTTTAAGATGGAATTCCACATTTTATGTGAGGTCACCTTGTTGAACTGATTTACATTTTACATTCATTGTGAGATGACAGTGACATTGAAGTGATGATCAGAAGAGTGGAGCTGCAGTTTGCTGATTGATGTGAACTCGCATATGTTAGAGATTTATGTCTTCAGGGATATGACGATGTGTTAATTAGCAAATGGTTATTGATGTTTCAGAGGATCTTTCTGCCTCAGCTTTTAGTGCCCAAGAAGTCCAAGTGAACTTCTCTGACCCTGAACATGGAGGCAGCAATCTGTTGTGAAACATTACTAAATATTTATCAATCCACATATCTTCATTTCCCAGAAATTTTGAATCTTGTCAGCACTGCTTTGAGAATCTTACATCTTGGAAGTCCTGTTGGATTTATGTGAACTTTTATGTTTTCTGAGTGGTGTTGTTGAAGGTTCAAATCTTGTGAAATGTTACAATGTCTAGATACAGTTGTAGTTACCAAAGTGGTGAAGGATTGAAAGCATTCTTCTTATGCTGCATGACTCTGAGGATGAAGACAGTGTGACCGTTCGAAACATTGGTAACTGTTTACCAATTGACATGGTGTAACACCCTAGAAGACTCAAATTTTTGTGATTTAACTTGCCTTCTGTCCCAGTCCTGCACCTCCATAATGCAGTAAGACTATTTATCTTACTTGTTCTAAATATTTCGTGATTGGCCTAAAATCCTGCTTCTGGCCATTGTGTATGTACTTCTGGTTCTTTTGTTTCTAAGTTAGTTTCTTGTCATATTCTGCAGGGTGGCGTGAAGGTGCTTGTGACTGGTCCATGGTATTCTACTACTTCTCCATACACAGTGCTGTTTGACACATTTCCTGTGCCGACAACATTGGTACAAAGTGGGGTGCTCAGATGTTATTGCCCAGGTATTGGAACCTAAGTTTGGTCTTTTTGTGTTCACAGGGATATTCTGTAAACATGTAGCACTGTTCACATTTACATTGTTCACACCAGGGGTGGCCAACATGCGGCCCTTGAGGAAAGCGTTTGTGGCCTTTGATCACCTGAATATTTTCAGTAATATAATGTAACAAACATAATATAATAGGTCTACAGAACATAATACTGCAACTTGATTAATGGAGAAAATGTTTAGAAACTGTAAGTTGTCACTTCAAGACAGCCCAGAATAAACCAAACATTCTTTGTGTTTTACTGAGTCTGGTATGGCCTACTACCTTGGCATTCACCTGTGCTTATAGCATGATTTAGTGTTTGTAAATAATGGTCCTGTAGTTAATTCAGATTCCCCCTCCCCTAATTAAAAAATTATATTCAAATACATTTATATAT
>Ga0123354_10015356_pt1 | contig 11953 bp, 6 predicted proteins | sample TergutLab28metaG_2_FD_97872 | JGI IMG/M metagenome (GOLD analysis project Ga0123354, IMG submission 97872) | Labiotermes labralis P4 segment gut microbial communities from Petit-Saut dam, French Guiana - Lab288 P4 | ecosystem: Host-associated > Arthropoda: Insects > Digestive system > Gut ... | reverse complement strand
GCCGCCCAACAGGCGCGCGCCGCGTGGCTCGGCCTGTCGGTAGGCAGCGGCCAGGTAGCCGCGCTAGCCGCCGCCGCCCAGGCCAGTCAAGAGCGGCTCGGCGCCACCCACACCGGCTACGAAGCGGGCGAGCGCACCACGCTCGATCTGCTCAACGCTGAAAACGACGCCGCCGCCGCCCAACTGGCGCTGGCCCAGGCCCGCGTGCAAGTGCAACTCGATGGCCTGCGCCTGGCCCGTCTCGCCGGTGCGCTGGACGAAGCCCGGCTGCAACGCTTGAGTACCGCCTTGCAGGCCGGGGCGCAGCCATGAATGATTGAACGCCAATTGGAATGAGACGATCAAATCTCATTACCTTGGGAACTTCCCCGGCTTTGCTGAGGGGACAGTAGAAGTTTGGTGTTTGCGGGGGCCCCACCGTAGGAATTTCCCAGTATGGGCTGCCAAGTACCCGAAAGGAGGAAAGGCGAGTTGCATCGCAAAGTGCAAGAGATTGAGCTACAGCTGTGCGATAGAAAAGACGCTGGGGTTTTGACGAGGGGCAATGAATGCGGAAGCGGTTGTACCGATGTGCATTGATCCGGCTCCCAAGAACGTGTTCACGACGCTGCTGCTCAGGAGATCGTAAATGCGTTCTGAATGGGTTTTGCCTGTCTGAAAATAGGGATTGTTCAGGATGGACTGTGTACTGGCGTGATACACTGAATTAACACTTGCTGACCTTGCCGGGTCGTAAATGTTGCGCTTCAAATTTGAAGCCGCTTTGCCCTGTCAGAAAAGAGGAGACAAATGCGACACGATGTCCTCGGGGCCGAGGTATTCTCGCCCGTTTTCTCCCGCCGCGTGATGTCAGCGTGGGAGCGTTTTCTGGTGACGGGAAGTTGCGAACACGATCAGGTTCGCGACGTGATCCGGTCTTCCTGGGAGCGCTGCCGTACGGGAGAAGTGCTGTCCACCGTGGCGGAAGCGCCCATGGTCGCCGCAGGCGACAACCTGTGGTGGCTGCAGGAAGAGCATCGCGATTTGCTGGATGTGACCAGAGAGATCGTCAGCCCGTTGAACGGCGTGCTCAACCAGTCCCGCAGCGTTCTTGTCGTCACCGATCCGCAGGGCGTCATCCTCAACGCTTATGGCGACCCCGCAACCATGGAATCTGGGGCGGAGCGCCACATCGCTCCCGGGGGCCTCTGGGAAGAACAGGTGAGCGGAACCAATGCGATCGGCACAGCGATTGCGTCAGGCAACGCTGTTCAGGTCCATGCGCTGGAGCATTACTGTGAGGGCGTCAAGGCCTGGACCTGCTCGGCAGCACTGGTGCGCAATGCGGGAGGCGATGACATACTGGGTTGCATCGACATCTCTGGTTCCGACAATACGTTCAATGTCCACAGCCTTGCGCTGGCCATATCGATAGCGACGCAAATCGAGTCAACGCTCAAGGGTCGGGAAGCGCGGGATCGGGTCAGGTTGCTGGAGTGGTGCAGCGCCGAAACGGCCACCTGGAGCAACGACAGCTTCGTTCTGTTGGACAGCAAGGATCGCATCGTCAGCGCCAGCCGAAACGCTGGCGAAGCGCTGCGGCGAATCGGCATTCCGCAGAGTCTGGTGCCCGGACAACCGCTGGTGGGCGCTCGTCGCGAAGCGGTACAGCGGGCCACGAGGTTGGCCTCCTGGATTCGGCCCGAGTGGGTGCAGCGCGCCAAGATCGATGGCAGGAATTTCGGCTCACTGATACTGATTCCCGACCGTGCCTCCCGCGCATCACATGCCGTCGGTGCTCCCGCCATCCCGTCCACGGTTCGGCCGACCCGGGGATTCGAAAAGCTGGTGGGGATGAGCGAAGCCATTGCGGCCGCGGTGGATCGAGCGCGGCGTCTGGCTAGCGGCACGCTTCCCGTGCTGGTGCTCGGCGAGACCGGCGTCGGCAAGGAGGAGTTTGCGCGAGCGATGCATGAAACCTCGCCCGTCAAAGAAGGCCCCTTCATCGCGGTGAATTGCGGCGCCTTTGCGCGCGACCTCGTTGCCAGCGAATTATTCGGCTACGCCGATGGCGCCTTCACCGGGGCCATCAAGGGAGGCCGGCGCGGCAAGTTCGAAGAAGCCGACGCAGGCACGCTGTTCCTGGACGAAGTGGGCGAGTTGCCTCTCGATGTCCAGCCCCACCTGCTTCGGGTGCTTGAGGATGGCATTGTGACGCGGATTGGCGAGAGCAGAAATCGCAAAGTCAAGGTGCGCATCATCTCCGCCACCAACCGCGATCTCAGCACTCTCGTTGCGCAAGGGCGCTTTCGTGAGGATCTGTATTACCGGCTTGCCGTGACCACGCTCAGCTTGCCGCCGCTGCGCTCGCGTCAATGCGACATTCCTTTGCTGGCCGAGCATTTCGTTGAAGAGTTCGCGCGGCGAACCGGGACGCCGACCAAGGCGATCAGCGCCGAAGTGCGCGAGGCGCTTTGCCTGTACTCATGGCGCGGCAATATCCGCCAATTAAAAAACACGCTGGACAGCATGTGCCAACTGAGTGAGGGCCACACGCTGCGGGCGGCCGACTTACCCTCGGAATTCCGACCATCAGAGGCGCAGCGCAAGCCGGTTCAGTTCGTTGGCCTGAAGGCCAGAGAACGCGAAGCCATCATCGCGGCCATCGACGAACACGAAGGCAAGCTGCAGCAGGCCGCGCGCGCGCTCGGCATTGCCCGCAGCACGCTTTACGAAAAAATGCGCATCTATGGCATCCGGCGCTCGTTTTCGACCACTGACGGGGCGGCCACGGATCCAGCTTCGTAGCAGCGGGCTGTCGGTTCAGCGCCCGCTGTCGTTTCCGCGAGCAACGTCAGTTGCCCCTACTTCTTTGCCGCGCCAAACTTGGCTGGCCGCTTCTGGCGGACGGCTTCCACCCCTTCACGCGCATCCTCGCCAAGAAAGCACAGCATCTCAAGCGCCAGCGAACTGTCGAAGATAGGTCGCGCGACATGCATCCAATTGTTCAGCGCCTTCTTGGTGTACCGGATGGCGCGTTGGCTGCCGGCGGCCAGCCGATCGGCGGTTTCGAGCGCTTTTCCCATGAGTTCGGCGCGTGGAACGCAGCGGCTGACCAAGCCAATCCTTTCGGCCTCCTTGCCATCGATGAAGTCAGCGGTGAGCAGGTAGTACTTCGCTTTCGCCATGCCGCACAGCAGCGGCCAGACGATGGCGGCGTGATCGCCTGCCGCGACGCCGAGTTTGACGTGCCCATCGGTAATCCGCGCTTCTTCCGCCATGAAACTGATGTCGGCCAGCATGGCGACCGCAAGACCAGCGCCCACGGCAACGCCATTGATCGCCGAGATGATCACCTTCTCACACGCCAGCATGGAGTACACGATATCCGCTGCTTCGCGCATGATGCGCGCGACCTGGGTCGGGTTTCCTACTGCAGTGCTGATCCAGTCAAGGTCGCCGCCAGCGGAAAAGGCGCGCTCTCCCGCACCTGTGATGACGGCAACCTTCACGTTCGGATCCTCGTCAACCACCGCCCATACCTTGGTGAGTTCCCAATGCAGCCGGCCATTGGTGGCATTCATCACCTCTGGTCGATTTATCGTGACGACCAGCACACCATTCGAATGGCGGTCAAATGCGAGAAATTGGAAGTCAGCGTAATTCATGTCATCTCCTGTGTCTTCAATGGTTGCTTCGCGCATGGAGCCGGGTTGCTGTCAGGCGCAGCCTACGTTGACTCGTCGACATACCGAGCCTTGGCGGCGATTTGTTCAATCACTTCCGGATTGGTCAAGGAGGATACATCGCCGGCAGGATTTCCTAATACCGCGGCGCGCACCACGCGGCGCATCACCTTCATATTGCGCGTCCTTGGGAGGTCAGGCGCGAAAAGCACGGACTTAGGCTTGAACGGCTGGCCGAGGCCGGAAGTGACGGCTTCAGACAACTTTTTGCTGATCTCGATCTCATTGCCAGCCGGCAACGTCGCCACCAGCACGACGGCCTCTCCCTTGACGTCATCCGGAATACCAATCGCCGCGACGTCGCCGACCAGGCCAGTCGCCATCACGAGTGCCTCGATCTCAGAGGGCCCGGTTCGCTTGCCAGCGATCTTCAGGGTGTCGTCGGAACGTCCCAGGACGTACCAGAACCCATCTTTGTCGCGCGCCACCCGATCACCGTGCCACCACAGGTTCGGCACCTTTTTCCAATAACTTTCAAGGTAACGGTCAGGATCGTGCCAAAGGCCGCGCGTGAGGCTGGGCGAAGGCCGCCGCAGCACGAGTTCGCCTATGCCTGGCACTGGGACCGGCGTTCCCGACTCATCGACGATGTCGACGCCCATGCCCGGAACGGGACCGCCAAAAGCGCATGGCTTGAGCGGATGCAGCAGTGTCCCGGTGAGAATGGCGCCCGCCACTTCCGTGCCGCCTGAATAGTTGAGGATCGGGATCTGCCGCTGACAAACCTTGTCGAACAGCCAAGTCCAGGCGTCCGGGGTCCATGTTTCGCCGGTCGAAATGACGAACCGAAGCTTGGAGAAATCGAACGCTTCGACGCCCGCGCCGCTGCGCTGCATGAAGCCGCGAACGATCGTCGGCGCCAAACCGAGAATGGTCACGCCGTTTTCCTCGATCAGCCGCCAATAGCGGCTCTGATCCGGGTAATCGGGCGCCCCCTCGGCGATCACGAAGGTGCCGCCGACCATGGTGCTGGCCACGATCAGCATTGGCCCGACAACCCAGCCCATGTCACTCATCCACAAGACACGATCGTCAGGGCGAAAGTCCGTGCACAGAACCATATCCAGCGCCATCTTGATCATGAAGCCGCAATGGCTGTGCACCGTACCCTTGGGTTTTCCGGTCGTGCCGGACGTGTAGATGAGAAAGGCGGGCGCTTCGGCATCCAGCTCTTCGGTCGGCACCTCCGCGGGTTGGTTGGCGACGGCCTCGTCCCACCACAGATCGCGCCCCGGCATCATCGACGCCGCGCCCCCGAGATTGCGATGCACGAGCACGTGGCGCACGGTCGGCGAATTGGCAAGCGCTTCGTCGAGGATCGATTTCATGGGCGCGCGCTTGCCGCGCCGCCACGTTCCTTCGCACGCGATGACTCCGGTGGCCCCGCCGTCATTGAGTCGGGTCACGATGGCATCCGCCCCGAAGCCCGAAAACAGCGGTAGAAGAACTGCGCCAATCTTGGCCACGGCAAGAAGCGCCGCCGCCGCTTCAGGAACCATCGACATATAAAGGCCAATGACGTCGCCTGGGCCGTAACCGAGCTGCTTTAGCGTTGAGGCCACTTTGCCCGCCTCGGCATTCAATTCGCCGTAGGTCCACTGCCGCCGCGCGCCGTCCTCACCCTCCCAGATCAGGGCGGGCTTGTTCCAAGTGGGTGTATTCCGGTGCTGATCGAGGCAGTTGAGAACGATATTGGTCGTGCCGCCAAGGCACCATTGGGTCCAGGCGATGCCGTTCGAGGTGTCGAAGATTTTGTTGTAGGGTTGATAGAAGCAGATGCCGGCATGGTCCATCAGCCGGTCCCAGAACTGTGCCGGCTGCGCATCGGCGTAGCGCAGCAGTTCTGCATATCCATCCGCATTGGGATTATCTATGCCGACGCGCCCCATGAAGCGTGCGAGGTTCGTCTCGCGCGACTGCTTTTCATCCGGTCGCCAAACGATTTTTCCGTCAAACGCAAGCTGTTCCATTCGTTTTGTCCGTGCTCAGGAGTTGCTGGAACAACAAACACGGCTGCGCAAAAGGCAGCCGCGCCGTCGTGTGTTAGGGCAACGCTGAACAAGTCCGACGCGGCTGGCGTATCCCGGCTTTGGATGGTCTGCTTCGTTGCAAATGCGCGCGATACCACCGGGTATCGCTGTGTTTTGCGCCTCGCATCTCATCCCAAAGCCGGGCGCGCCAATCCGCGCAGACTTATTCAGCATTGCCTTAGCGGTAATGCAGAACCAGGAATTTATCCAGTTCCACCTGCTTCCCAGGCGGGACGACGACCGTCGTCATCGGATCACGGATGATCGCGGGGCCGACCACGACGTTTCCAGCCTTGAGTTCGCCCATCTGCCAGACTGAAAAATCCGTCCATTTACCGTCGTGATATACCTTGCGCGTGCCGACGCGGCTTGAATCAGCGGGCTTGGACGAGAAAAGCTCATGCTCCGCCATTTCGGGCTGAGGTTTCGGCGCCACCGCCTGAAGATAAATCTCGGTGATCGAATATCCGGCCTGCGGAAAGCGGGCGCCTTCCGGATACACCTTGGTATACATGCTTTCAAAGGCAGCGATGACCTGGTCAAGGTGTTCAGGGGTGCTGAGATGGCCGAACGTAAGCGGCGTATCAAAGCTCTCCAGTTGTCCGATATAGCGGGCGTAGATGCCGTACCGGAAACTGAGATGCTTCACTTCCACCCCCTCGTGCCGAAGCTCCGCGCGGGCCTCGTCTTCCATTTCACGGAAACGATGATCAAGTCGCTGTGCCAGCGCCGTCTTGGCGGCCGCGTCCATTCCATTCGGAACCAGTTCGACGAAGCCGCTGTGGTATCGATGCATGTATTCGGCGCATGCGGCGCCGAACGCCGAGAATCCGGCCGCCCACGGCAGAGTAATGACGTCGGCAAGGCCAATGCCATCGCTGAAACCGTACATATGCACCGGGCCAGCCCCGCCATAGCACAGCATGGTGAACTCGCGTGGGTCATAGCCTTTGGATTTCATCATTGTGGCGGCCATGTCGCGCATCTGTGTATTGACCACCTGCAGGATGCCTCGGCCCGCCTCGTAGGGGTCGAGCCCGAGCGGCCGTCCCACCGCCTCTTCGAGCGCAGCCAGGGCGCGATCGCGGTCCAGTTGGATTTTGCCGCCCAGGAAATAATCCGGATCGACATAACCCAGCGCGACATTGATATCGGTGACGGTCAGCTTATCGTACTTATAGCAAACCCCCACCCTGGAACCCGCGCTGTCCGGACCGACGTGTAGCCGCTTGTATTCGTCCACAAGCACCGCCGATCCCGCGCCGGAACCCACCGAATCCAGTGCTACCATCGGCAGGGCCAGCCGATGGCCGGCGAAGTCGGCGTCCTTGTTAAGACCCAAGCGGCCACCTACCAGCAGGCCGACGTCGAAACTCGTGCCCCCCATGTCGGCGGTCAGAATATTGGCTAGCCCGAGTTTGCTGGCAACGATCTGGGCGCCCATCAGACCGCCGATCGGGCCGGACACCATGGTTTCATAAAGCCGCGGATATTCGACGTTGACCGCGCCGCCGTAGGAAAGCAAGGTCAACAAGCGGCCGTCATAGCCTTCGGACTTCGCGGCCTTTTCAACAGCGACCAAGGCGTCGCGTGTGAGTTCGGCGGCGAAACATTGAAATAGCAGGCTCTTTACGCGGTTGTTCTCCCTGGAAACCGGCGCCACATCGCACGAGCAGACTACCGGGACGGTCTTGCCCGCGGCGCGCACGACTTCTTCGGCGATCTGCTTGGCGTGATGCTCATGTTGCGGCGCGATGAACGAATTGATGAACAGTATGCCTATCACTTCCACGCCGCGTTCCAGCAGTGTCTGCGTCGCCTTGCGCACGTCTTTTTCATTAAGCGGGATCAAGACGTCTCCGGGCGGGCGGTGCGAGCCGGAAAAATAGCTGCCGCCGCAAATGCGTTCGCCGACGCCGAACACATTCTGCGGATCCACCAGTGGCCGCGTATGGTCATGGAGTTGCTGATGGAGGATATGAGCCTGCGTCTGTCCCAGGTAGGTCAATCCGCCTTCGATCACGGTGATGTGCTCGAAGCCGCGCGTCACCAACAGCCCCACCTTGCGACCCGTGCCGGTCAGAATCGTGTTCAGCATTCCGGTGCCGGCATAAATCGAGACGGCGCAATCAGAATGAACCTCGGCCGAACTGGCGCCGAGCTGCTGCGCTGCGTCACTGACGGACTCCAGATAGCTCGATGCTTCGTTATCGCGATTGGTCAGTGATTTGCCGATGATGAAGCTGCCATCGCCCTTGACGAGAATGGTGTCAGTCATCGTGCCGCCAGCGTCAAGAGCCAGAATGTACTCTTTTCGGAAGGCCTGTTCCTGGTGTGATGTCATCACGGTCATTTAAGCTCTCCTGGTATTTTGATTAAAGACGTCATACCCATTTCGCGACGGATTCAGCAGTCCGGTTCTCATACCAGTCACTCGCCTCATCTCCCAGAGACCGGCCCATGAAGTCGCGATAAAAGCGATCCAGGTCGGGAAGCATTTCGAACACCATCGGGTAGCCCGGGGGAACGACTTCCACGGCGAGCTGGGCGAGGCAGGTGGGGCAATAGAACTCCCGGATTTCCTGCCATTCGGGCTCAGGGCAGGCTGGCTCCGGGGTATAAACCTCCTTGAACTCCTCGAGCGTCGAGCGCGAGCGCACTAGCGCGCCGAGCTTCCAGTTGGTTCTGTAATCGCCAAACTCATGCCCGCAATCGCACTTCACGACCCGGCCGCCGCTGGTTTTATGAACAATATAAAGATGGTCGGTCAGGCGAAGCAGAATGCGATCGTCCCATTTCACGCGCTCCTGCAATACATCCAGATATTTCCAGAAGCGGTCGTGATCCTTCCGCTCCATGGTCAACAAACGACGGGCATTTTCCTTGCTGATAACGCCTTCCACCAACTGGCGGATCAAACCTTTGTCCACGGATGACATACTGTTCTCCCAATCAGTTAAAACTTGAATTCATCCGGCACTTGCCAGAAGCCGCGGAACTCGCGGTCGAACTTGGCAAAGCTCATTGAACCGCGATACATATCGGTGACCGGCTCGATAAAGGCGCGGTCAAGCACTCTCGCACGTTGCTTCTTCCACCACACTTTCGCGGGCACCGCCTTCGCTTTGCGTTCAGCACGAATTTCGGCACGGCGCTTTTCGGTGGCCTCAGCGTCAAGCGACCAGGTTCCATCTGTTTTTTGCTTGACGACCACGCCATAGAGTCCGCGCGCGAATTTGGCGTCCACCATGCCAAGGTTGATATCATCCAAGACGAGCTCAGGACGCCGCTCAAGCGGATCACCCCAGCCACTTCCTGCGCCGGTGGCGTTACCCCACAAGTCGTTGTGCTTCATCTGGAGTTCTGGCGGGTCATATTTCCAGACTTGCAGATTGTCGACTTTCATGCGCCCATCGGCAGCATAATCAATAATTTCAACAGCATCGCGCGGAGTTTCGCGCCCGTTCGCTACCAACTCGCCGAGATTCGTTCCGCGTGCCGTGATGTGGAAGCAGCCGGGCGCCGGATAGCCGCCGCTCATGCCGAGCGCGGTGAACGCGGTCATCGACGTGCCGGCGCCGCCACGGCTCATCCCAAGGTGCTTGCCTGGATCAACGATCCAATGCACCGAACTCTGACCGGAGCCGCCCCGGAACTTGCCATGTCCACAAAATCCGGATTGAATTTTCCTGCCCAAATAGAATGTCGTTGGGATCAGATATTCGAATTCCTCGGCGTTCCCGATGTTGCAAAGTTGCGTCCATTCGGCCCATGTGACGGGCTGGCCATCGCGGTAGCAGAAGGCTCCCTGGGCAACGCCGCCGACGTATTCAAAATTGGTGAACCCGTAAGGCGTGCCATCGGCGAGTTCACCGCCGCCCTGGACGCCATCCCAATCGCCATCGGTGGCAAAGGCCTCTTCCATGTAGCCTCGTGAGAACAAGGCGCGGTTAATCGAATTGAAGCTGACGCTGTTCATCGCCATCGACTGCGCCCAGATGTTGGCGAAGCTGGCAAAATCGTTGTCTGGGTTATAAATCGATCCCTTCGGGTAAATGCTTTTGACGGCGATATTGATCGCCGCCGTAACCTTGGTGTTGTGCGAGAACGTATTGACCATCGCAAGGTAAAGCGCGCAATCCGCTCCGCCCGGATAGCCGTTGAATGCATGGTAGCCCCACCGCGAGCTGCCTTCGAGATCGGCAATAATATGACCCTTGTCGTCGATTTCCAGGCTTTGGCGCACATGGATCAGGTTGTCCCGGTCGGCCTGGGTCCAGATGGTCTGCATGCCTTTGTATTTGGCAACGCGAAACGCGCACCCATTGTAGGTGCCGGGTATCATCAGGGAATGGATGTTATCCATCACCATGCGCCGGCTTTCCTCTATAACCTCGCGGATGGCGCGCTTATAATAATCAATGCCAAATTCTGCGATTATTTCGTGGATTCCCTTGTGAATCATCGCGCAACCGGCCAGGCGCATCTTGTCATCGAGAATATTAAGGCTCGAAGCGCGCGTTCTTCGCTGCCAGAGCGCCTCCCACCAAGTTGCCTGGCGCAGGTTTTCGCCTGTTTTCATCGGCGGGACGACAAAGCCGTCCATGAAAGTATCCACGCAGAAGCCCGGCCAACTCCCTGCCATGGGTGCGCCGGCTTCCATGATGTGGTTCAGGCCGACCGTCCATGCAACTATTTCGCCGTCAATCACAACGGGCACATAGCAGTAGGTATCGCCCGGATGTGGTGCGCCGCCTGTCAGCCCATCATCGGTGATGAAAATGTCGGCGTCATTGATGCCTGGATTGCTGTCATACTTCTGTTCCGCCATATACCGCACGGCAACAGGAAACGCTGCAATATGCGAAATGAAGCCGAGTGACAGCGCCAGCGTATCGCCCTCGGGGGTTGTGAGCGCCCAAAGCGACTCACCCATTTCACGACCGCCTGGACTGGCCGCAACATAACGGGCCACTTCGCGTGCAGCGAGGACCGAGGTGTGCAGGCGCGAATAAAATCGCTCGTATTTCATCGGATCCGCATCGCGCAATGACAGGTGTTCTATGCCGTAGTAGTAACCCGTCTGTTCGGTCAGCTGGTCTCGCACATCAATCATTTGCCGCAATGACACGTTCGTAGGTTTCTCGACGTGAGCGGACTTTTCCATGATGCCTGTGTCACCCATTGAGGTCTCCTTTTGTCTATCTGATTGACGACCGCTTCCTTCTCGTAAGAAGTTCGGAACGGCCCGTTATGTAGGCCTGTATCTTTTGCAATCTACGTGCCAGCTTGTTTGGCGTGCATTGCAGCAATTCAAAAAGTCATTACAAAATATGAAGATGCAGCGGTTATTGATCCAACCTTGCGGCTGCACTGTCGCCTTCCAAAGTGTCAGTGGTTCGGACATTGATCCGACACATGTCCGAATATCGGATGGTCGGCAGTGACGCCGATTCCGGGATTCAGGCAAGCAAAGCCCGTTCGGAGTACCCGAACGCAATCAACGGCCAGATAGCCCGCCGTCCCAGTACCAGCGCCCATCGGACACAAAAAAGCCGCAGCGCGGCCAAGATCAGGTGCGGGTTGTGTGTCTGGCGCCACACATCAATCACTGCACGAAGGGCCTCGGCCAAAATGCCGTTGAATAAGTTGCCGATCGGCCGTTCATTCATTTTCATGTGCCCGATGGCTAGTGTCGTGTCACACCCATACTGGCGCATGAAACCGCGTCTTCGCGCCCAAGGCGGCGTTGCAAATCCTCGCCATAGCTACGGCTATGGCTGCGGTTTGCGCCTTGCCCTGAACGCGAATCCATCGGTTTCATTGTGCGCCACTATGGATGTGACACGACACTAGAGAGTTTTCCCTCCAACTAGATTCATACCCGGCAACCTTGAAGGAATACGCCTATCGGGGGATAGTCTATGACGACTCTCAAAGATCGGAAAACGCTCTAGCGCGCTGGGGCTTTACGCCGCAAAAACCGATTCGTCGTGCCTATGAGCAGTCATTGGCGGCAGTCAAGCTTGGCTGGAAGAGCAATACTTCGCAGTGGCCCAGCGTGCCAAGACCGAGGGCGCCGAGATCATTGGGGCGATGAGACGGCACGGGTCAACATCGACATGCTTGGACACAGCTATGGCCGCGCGGACAGACACTGGTGGCGCGTGTGGTCGGTGGCACGTGCCAGAAGCTGTC
>Ga0123354_10015355_pt1 | contig 11954 bp, 7 predicted proteins | sample TergutLab28metaG_2_FD_97872 | JGI IMG/M metagenome (GOLD analysis project Ga0123354, IMG submission 97872) | Labiotermes labralis P4 segment gut microbial communities from Petit-Saut dam, French Guiana - Lab288 P4 | ecosystem: Host-associated > Arthropoda: Insects > Digestive system > Gut ... | reverse complement strand
GGTAGCGAGTACGGAACGCACGCTGCACCGCTACGATAGAGTGACTTTGCGAAAAGTAGGTTTCGACGGCAAATGCGCGCTGCTCGTTGGACCACACCATCTTTACGACTGCGGAGTGTTGTATTGGGAACTTCCCAACTACCTGCACCTTTCGAGCCCAACCCCACCCTTCTACGGCCTCCCCTCCCTTCACAATGCCCTACTGAAAGTACGGAGGGTATTTTGCCCCATCCTGTAAAATATGTAGATAAAATTAAAATTATAAAATATTTAAAAGTGTTCCAACATATTTCGGATCACAGAGGATCCATCATCAGGGAGCCTTGTACAGTGCTTGGCTAAAAATTACAAGAATGGTTCCATCGTGTCCGTTGACATGGACATGATCGGTGTTATGGCAGCATATTCTGACCAGTTGTGCATGTGTGTAGTTCACTGTATATAAAGGCACGCTGATACATATACAGTGAACTACACACACGCACAATGGGTCAGAATATGCTGCCATAACACCGACCTTGACCATATCAAGGGACACGATAAAACCATTCTTGTAATTTTTAGTCAAGCACTGTACAAGGCTCCCTGATGATGGATCCTCTGTGATCCTAAACATTTTGGGGCACTTTTAAATATTTTATAATTTTAATTGTATCTATATATTATATATTGTGCATTAGTTGGATAATAAAGTGTTTAATTGTCATTAATGCACGGTGCAAACATGGAGATTGTACAAAAACACTTAGCTGACTTGTATGTCACTGTGCGCACAGACGAGCTACTTGGTTATTAGCACGTTCAGCGAAACCCACATGCTGGCATATCTAGCAATGTCGATTCTATTGAACTCCCAACAGATGCATCTCCCAGTTTCCTAGACCTGCCCGTTCACCTGGAAAAGTATGCGCAATCCCATCCGTAACACACTGAATTCAGGCCAGCATTCTCAACAAGATATTTAACCAAAAGCCATGATTAGTGAAAACATAAAAATTGACAGTAAGCTTGCCTCAAGCATGGCCACATTCCTTGTTTGGTGTCTGAATTGGAATACTGGTATATAGGGAGATAACAGGTATATAGGGACATAACGGGTATATGTTTTAACAATGGCATACAAGTTGGAACGTCAATAGTTTTACGTTACAGAGAGCTTCCATGCCTTTTTTTAATGCACTGTCAACCTAAGAAGCCTTACAAGATGTGAGCTGCTCTGTTGAAGAAGATTAAGAAAGAGTAGTTACTTTGAGAGAGGATTTAGAAAACTTGGAAGAAAATGATAGATCTGTAAAAAATCTGTTCGTAAAGAATTTAAGGAAAAATATCAGATTTGTTGTGTGAATGTATTAGAGTCTATTTTTATGTGCGTTTATTATTCGGATGTGAACTGGATTGAGGAATTTCAGGATAGTTTCCAATTAACAAGATGGGGAGAACTAGCAATAAGGAGAATTTTGAAACATAACGACAAATTGAAAGTACGAAATTAAATCAAAACGTGACAAGCTTAATATATCACAGGATCATTCAGAAAGAAAATGATTCCTTTAAAAGGTTTTGTACTTTGCAGCCGTCTGTATGTCTTGCTGTTGTCTGTATACCTTGCATTCGTCTGTGTGTTTTGCAGTTTTCTGTGTACCTTGCACAGGTCTATACTTTTTGCATTTGTCTGTAAATCTTGCATTCGTCTGTATGTTTTGCAATTGTGTGTAAGTCTTGCAGTTGTCTGTGTGTTTTGCTGCTTTCTGTAACCCTTGCAGTCTTCTGTCCATATTGCATTCGCTGTATTTCTTAACAGTCTTATCAAGAACTTCCCCATACCTTGTAATTCTCAATACACATACACTTGGTATTATAAAGCCCATATTGGCTTTAGACAAATAACTCAATACCATAAAATTATTTTCTAAATATTAACCTTTTGACGCCTAATGTCAACTATAGTGGTCGTACCGCACCGCTAACATGTAAAGTTGCATTTTATATATTTATTCAACAAATATAGGTACTGAATATTTGAAACATGATATATAATCTCCGTTTTTTCTCTTCAGAATGCAGTTTGTTTCATAATTTTAACGTATTTGGTTCCGTATTATTCACATTTTATATACAGGGTGTGCTAAAATTTAAAAAAAATAATTCCGGCGCCAAAAAGTTAAGCTACACCCTTCTGTTCTCAAACCTGTCTGAACACAAAATGTTAACATATATATGACGATTTAACTTGCAATTCTGTCACATGATTTTCGGAAACTATGAACTTAATAGCTCCATATGTTTACTCCATCTAAATTAGTGTACACAATATATACAGAGCTCTAAGACACAAGTTTATACTGTCGATTTGAGAGCATAGTGCGTCAACGTAAAATAGAGCAAGTGATGACAGACCAAGATGGTTCGATCGATAACACATCTGCCCATTATTCGGGAGGTATCAGATTCGAACCTCGACCGGGACGCCGAATGTTCTGACTGTAATTTTTTTTGTAGATTTACTTGCTTGATTTAGGCAAATTCTGCCACATGATATCAAATTAGTCCACGAATGTTACCGACCAAGTGTTTCACAATTTACTGTTCCCTCATCAACCTACGATTCATCGACATACGGGTATAATGTTAACTAAAAAAAATAATGATAAATGCAGAAGGCTAAAACAGCATGCGTTAAGAATTTCGAGTCCACAATAGAAGTGTTAAGATTGTCGATTAGCCTGGGCCTACTCTAAACAACAGTTTATATTACAGGTCCTGGAAGGTTAAAATCAGTAGCTTTTGCACACAACAAGAAAGTTTGACTCTCGTAAATGCATCTATTTACATAAGCAAGAACAACCAGTGGGAACTTTCCTATTATTACAGCACAAGGAATTTTAGCAATATATTCTTAGTTATCCTGCAGAATGTTTTAAGAGCCCACGACTGTAACAGTAAGCAACCTCGAGCAACTACAATTTTTGCATTTCGAATGTGACATTCTGCATTCCATACAGTCTTCTTTTTCGTCGGCAGTTACAAACTTTTCACGCGAATATACTGCATTTATTCTTAATAACAGAAGCGGTGGAGTCTTTAGAAAAGTAATTACAGATAGAGACTGTGGATTTTGCAGTGGTTTGCGCTAGGGAAAGCCTAACGCCCTGTGTTCGTGACCAGCAACCAACATATTCCAGTTGGACATAAACTGTGCTGAAATGCAGCGGTGTTTTATGTGTGTCAGAAAATGCACTTCTTTTGTGTAGTGTTATGTGTAGCTACAGCCGCGCATAAATTCGACTTTAGGCTTGTTATAAACGAAACACTTAATAAATGGTGACCAGAAGAAAGAAGGCCATAAAGTGACAGAAATACATGCTTTTGATGGGGCGTATTTATTTCCCCCCTGACCGTAGTCGCGAGTGTTGAAGGACACTAATCCACTGTGTAGGTCAGCCGCATTCTCTTGAGTAAATTACATTACATGCCAGAATACAATGTCATAAACCACGATACCGCAATGGAAATTAATTAAAGCTGTTCAATTCTCACACAGCCTACCCATATTTCAACCTACTTAAAAACTGGGGTATTTGATATGTGATTTACGGTGCGCGCTGACTGTCAGCACACACCACCTTTTAGCGCTGAGTTTGAGTACGGGTAGGTCATGTTTAATGCCTTCCCTCAGTGGTTCCGTGGCATATTATGGGACCGCAGTTACCTTGCGGTCCACAGAAATGTGAAGTTAGTAGCTTTATTTGGAAGTTTGGAATTGTTTCACAACAAATAGCTCGTCATTCCTATCCATCTTTCTGTAGTTTCAGTTTTCATAGTTCAATAATGCGATATTCACTTACACGCTTCTCATTCCAAATGTTTTCATTAAACACCACATGACAAATGTAGCCGATAAAATGTTACTAAACAACAAATAGTAAACGACTTAAACTTTCTAATTTATTTTCATGAATTATTCTGTCACCCATTTTTTTTTCCTGTGGCGCAGCGGCCCAACGCGGGCCATGGCCTCCTCATTCTTGAGGTTTCTAGATCACACACAACGACGTACCACAGTCAGTAGGACTCCTCTGGACGAGTGATCAGCCCGTCGCAGAGACCTATATCTGACAACACACAACACTCAACACAGACAGACATCCATGCCATCGAAAGGATTCGAACCCACAATCCCAGCAAGCGAGCGGCCGTAGACCCACGCCTTAGACCGCGCGACCACTGGGATCGGCCTTTGTGTCACTCATTCAATATATTCTCGATGTTATGTGAACTCATTTCGTTATAAGATCTATTGTGAAAAGCTCATAGGAATTGAAGTCAAAATATTTTAATGGAAAGTATGCAATTGCTAGTTCCACATTTAGTGTGAGGAATTTTAAAAGCAGACAAATTGTTATGCTACATCATTCGCGTTTTTTTTTATAAGTTTGCTTCTTTAGAAAATATGTCTAGACCCACGCCGTATGCGATAGATCTTTCGATAGAATATGCTATAACAAACATGGGCCATCTCAGTCGGTATAGCGACTGACTACGGGCTGGACAGTCCGGGATCGAATCCCGGTGGGGACGAGATTTTACGCCCGTCCAGACCGGCCCTGGGGCCCACCCAGCCTCCTGTAAAATGGGTACCGCCTCTTTCCCGGGGGTAGAGGTGGCCGGGGTTTGGGGCTGACCCCTAACCCCCATCTAGAGTGCCGAGGTCCTAGAAACAGTAGAGCTATACCTTTACTAACCCTAAGGGCCTGCGTGACCTATAAAAAGAGTGAAGACCTACCTACTGTAACATACTCGCACCAGTCAGTAAATTTACGACAATAGGAAAATAATCAGCAAGTGATGAGAATGGAAAAAATTCACCAAGTTATGACACAGTAAAATTATTTTGTTTGCGCAAATTACTTTCGTTTGGGCGGATAATTGGATCCAGTCTACAGATCGCAAATTGAAATAACTAGACCATCAATAATACCTGGTATTTTAAAAATAAACCGTCTCCACCCACTACCAGATCAATTCCAGTTCAGTGAACACACATTTATTCCAAAAATCGAAGATACATAAATTACGCACTTGGAGAATGGTCTCTAGATAACTAACAGTCAATTACTATTGGTTTTTAAGAACACCCATCTAATAGTTGCTAGTGAATAGTACCAAATAAGATGGGGAAACTTTTATGCATGTAACTAAATTAATATAGGGTTATTCGAAATGATTGTCGGGGTTTTAACAACTTGTCATACACAATACACTTGAGATAGGAGTATATGTATTTTTTATTTAATAGAACAACACTCAAAGTTTTTGTTACATACGTTACAGGTGCTCTATATGTGACTCTTTGTATCACGGCACTGAAGGTACGAATCAAAACCGCCATTGAAACCATCACCACTGACATGCTACATACAGTTTGGAACGAACTCGATTATCGTGTTGATGTTTGTAGAATCACAAAGGGTGCATATATAGAGCACCTGTAAGGAATGTGACAAAAACTTGGAGTGCTGTTCTATTAAATAAAAAAAACGTATACTGCTATCTCAAGTGTATTGTGTATGACAAGTTGTTAAAACCCCGACAATCATTTCGAATAAGTCTGTATTTGCAGCAAGACTCTCGTGACCTGTTTCAGCGTTCACTTCGAGAACGCAGTCAAGCTGAGAAACGTCTAAGGATAAAACACCTCAACAGATTCTAAGCGGTTGTCTTCCGCATAGAAATTTAAGTCTGAACATCTACACCACTTCTCAATAACAGATTACAAACAAGTTTATGTATAATAGTGAAAATAAACAAATAATATTTATGCATATACTTCGGAAAGATCAGAAATACCTTGAAGATTTTGAAATGTGACGATAGGGAAGGTGGGAGAAGATCAGTTGGACGATAGTTTGAAAAACTGAGAAATATTAGAAAGAGTCCGGAAAGAGAGGAACATCTTATATACAATAAAATGAAGAAAGTCTAAGGCGAATGATCATATCTTACTTAGGAAAAATGGAAGGGATGGGAAGAGGACGAAAAAGACGTAACCAACTACCGAATGACAGAAGCAGAAGATACAGGAAATTTAAAAACCCAAAAAGGTTATGTCGCACCCTGTGGAAGAATCGCTTCGGAAGGGGCTATGGACCCGTGGCAAAGACAGGCAACGTGATAATTTTGATGATGATTATATATGTACAACAGAAAATACGTTATGACTATGTATGCATCTGTTATCAAACTATATATGCATGTTATACCACAGATGTTGGCGTCGACACATATAAAAACGTAGTTTTCACGCTCATACACGGACAGCAGTATTTTCGAAACACTGATATCTGAAGAACAAATAACCAACAAGTCTTTAAAAAATAACGCGTAAGAAGGGGTGGGGATTGTTTAACAAATGTAAAGGCCTTTGTTTCGTTGTCTGTGCTGGAACTGTACTGGTGTAATTTAGTGTATTGCAAGCGGTGACTGAAAGTTCTACTGAAGAGCTGGCAAGCAAATCTTTTAAATTCCAGTATGTACTGTCAGTGCACTGCTTACGTTGCTTCAAAAGCTCCCATACCCCCCCCCCCATATCCAAGCTTTGATTAGCGTGGGTTGGCGTAACGGGATGGGTAGCTACTAACGATGGCAAGGGCTGAATTTTACCTCTCATTCCACCTCGTTAATATCGCTCATAAAGGCTGATAATGAGATTACTGACGGCAACACCCGGCAATGACATGGATCTGTTAGCTCATTTACTTTCTCCAAAATGTATGTGTTTGCATTTCTATAAAAATCGTACATGGGCGTAATAGGTCGTTACACTTTTCATTCAAGCTTGCATAATTAAAGACTAAGGTATTGTGAGATGTGACGTGAATGTGGACGTAAAACAAAATGTAAGGCGTCACATTATACAGGTCAAATAATTATCACAATCGTCGTCACAAGAACTCCAAAATGCAGTTCTCCTTTCATTATTTTAAAGTCTAACGTCAGAATATTAAGTCTTCCCACATATGTCGATTTTTAAAACTATCTAATCAATAACTTTCAAGATATTACGGAATTCTCAGATTCTTCACGGTTTTCGTAGAATACTGATTTCAGGTTGTGTTCTGTACCAACTGAAATGAACTGAAAACTTTCTTGAACACATTTTCTTAAAATATATTAGTAGTATCGTCCCATTTATCCTTACATACGAGAGATTTATGTGACATCTTTCCCAACAATTTTTGACCAAATTATGGACATATACATATGAATTCCTAGTCGTCCATTATGTATCTTTCGTCTCTTCCTTTGTAATTTATTGGAAGCAAGCTGTGGCGATTAGCAAATTAATATCCACGCCTCAAAGGATTATGGCGTCAAATTATTGAGGGACATGGTCGATGCCATTGAATACGTGGCAAGACGAAACACCCAGAAAACCTTTAGATTAGAAAACTGGGTATCAAATTCCACGTCGTAAAATTTGGTACTAGAAAGAGAATGGGTCTCTAGAATTCGCAGCAAAATAAACGTCACGCCATAAGCAACGTTCTAGAATAGAAATTTAACATGAACAACAAAAATGATAGCATTTCTATCCTAACTAACTCATTACGAGTGAGATATTTACAAAGAAAACTGGGAAGTCTTCAGATAAAAATACGAACAGAAATGTGAGGTATCACATCCACTACTCTCATTTCAACGAGATTAGAATTTCTTCTAGTGGCGGGTTATTATTATTATTATTATTATTGTTAAATAAATATCAGTGCCGTGAACGGCGGTTGAACTCACACTCTCGAAGTCATAATGTTTACGATCTAACTACTTTGTCTAGCCAGAACATATGAAGGCAGCTAGCACAACACAAACATCGTACTCAGCTCTTCAGTAACATGACATATTTACATGACATAGGCGATCGAAGTTTCTATATTAACAACAATGGTAACGCATTGTGCTATCTCAGTACAGATTTGTTCACGAGAGTTATGACAACCGCGAAAGCACTTCTGGCATAAATGTAATTCTTTAGCAGTCTGACACATGTGTCATGGAACAGGCTGTACAAATGACGAGGATGTGGGCTGAAGAAGTTCAAATTTAAAAGATGGATCCGGGTGAACTTCACATTTTGTCCACTAAAAAGGGGCCGCTATGACGACAGTAAGGGTGCGTACCCACAAACAGTCGAGTCGAGCCGAGTCCATTCCAGTCCAGTCGAACTCACAAAGACGCGACAGTTATGAAAGGATCAGCAATGTACAGCACAGCTTAGAGCTACAAAACATGACCTAGTAAAAAAAATTCGGAAAATTACATTATCCTCTTATTGTATTCCTTCTTTGTCATTATTTTGGAAATAAAAGTACCATGCTTATAACATGGACGAATTTCTGATAGCAAATATAAGCAGGGGAACTTGGGTTCGAATATCCGTCACAACTCTAATTGAACAAAAATGACATAGGCTGCAATATAAATAGAATTGAAGAAATAAAAGGCAGGTAGGAGTAAATAATGTTACTATCTAGGACACTTATTAAGAAAAAGAGCAGCGCCAATAGTATCGAGAATTCCCTGCTTATCTCCTACAGAATTTTGTAGCACTTACCTCAAGACGTTCTTCAGTTGAAATCGCCCTTCTGCAGTTGGTGTTTTGTTTCCTTATTTCCTCTCCCATCACCTGTGACAGACGGTAGAACTGCTCGATGTTCATTCTAAAAAATCCATGAAATTTCTCTTCATCTTCCAGCAGATCCGAGTAAAATTGGCTACATATTCCGAATTCTGGTCTCTTCATGTTTATCGGGTGCACCCACATGTTCCGTCTTTTACGACGCCTATCCTTCTCCACATAATCGTGCGCAAAACAAGCATATTAAAATTTTCCATCGCTATAGAGTTCTTTACTTGTGCACTGTTCAAAGAGCACTGAAAACCCACTGGGACTCGTGCGGACTTGATTGGACTCGAAACGGTGAGCGTGCACCTTCCGTGACTCTATAGAGTCTAACTGGGCTCGACTCTGTTGGAGGATACACGCTGTAGAACTAGAGAAAGTATGTGCACTCTGTGTCCTGTAAACATGCGCAAAAATCACATTCTGACCATCTGAAGATAAACATGAGTTGATAATACAGATAAATATACAGTTAGTACCTCACGGAGATCCCCTATTAGACGGAACAATTTATGAATACTGTATGGTGGGGGTCCTTGTAAGAGGCAAGTAAATGAGGCAAAAGGTCCCTGTACGAACCATAAAGGAATATTTGGGGAGTGGAGGTGTATATGCACTCATTCTTAACAGAAATTAAATGGGAGTGAGTTGGCAGATTTAAGCTTCAATCATTTAATCTCCGGTGATTTCCACAGTCAAGGCGTGTTTGTTATGACTAGATACAATGACCTTGAAAGCTGTTTTAGGCCACGAACGTTGCTATGAATAGATACTTAGAGAGAATCTTTCATCGGCAAATTTCGAGGTTGTCATGCCTGCCGAAATGTAGCTGTTGTGGACTGCCCTCCAAGGACAGTCTGTTTTCATCAGCCATTGGCACTTCGCCTTCTTGTCCCTAACTAATTATTACTACATGAGGAGAGACCAAAAAAAGAATTTAAAATTTTGATCCTTTGTGTCTGCATGTATATAATTTTTATTTTAATTACTGAAGTCCACACTTTAGGTGTAATTAGAAAAGGAAAGTAGATGATGGTTTAAAGTTCTTCAAACATGCTAGTCTAGTTTCAAGGCAAGTGTATTGTAGTCATCCACGGTTATTGGATTATTTGCATGCTGAGATCTGGTAATTGTAATTTTACTGCAAATTACATATTGTGTTAAAAGGTACTATAAAGTAATGACATAAAAAGAAGAATCTTTTCCTTTTCGTTGATTATTCCACACATTAATTATTCAAAAGCCGGACCTTCGTCGATACGGTATATCGTACAAGTAACGTAAAAGTATTTATTATTATTATTATTATTGATTAACGATTGAATAACGTGTAGGTTGGCCTCAGCTGCCGTCTGTGAAGATGATGAGCATAGTGTTGCAATCCACACAGTCATACGAAATATGCATATCTTAGTGTTTTGTGGAAACTGGATCAATGAAAATAGCGCACAGTAAAATTATGTCAAAACACACAAAGACATGCTTGATTTAAATCTTTCGCCGTGGTGCAGACAAGAACTACGCTCCTCTGGGTTATTACGCAGCGAGTAGTGCTAAATTCTTACCGACGTTTCAGGACAACTTTAAGGGTTGTTTGACCGTGCATCTTCATCATGAAATAAAGTGAAATGCCAACTTGATGCAACTAGGTAATTTATTGAAGTTTCTTTAGTTCGACATGTTTCGGGTACATGCGCCCATCATCAGGAGCACTAGATGTTGAGTTGCAGCATATGTTTTTCTGTATCCAGTTTGTAGATGGGTGGTGATCCTGAGAGCTGCTGCGTAGGTCGTGTGTACGGTGCGGATGGTGCCGCGCGGAACCATCCGCACCGTACACACGACCTACGCAGCGGCTTTCAAGACCACCACCCATCCAAAAACTCGGTGCAGAAAACCGTATGCTGCAACTCAACATCTAATGCTCCTGATGGTGGGCGTATGTACCCGAAACATGTCGAGCTAAGAATACATAAATAAAATTACCTAGTTGCATCAAGTTGGCATTTCACTTTATTTCAGGACAACCTATCAGTCCCATCTTCCAGGGTTAAGAATCCACGATTTCATGCCCCTTGAAGATAGGACCGATAGTTGTCCCGAAACGTCGGTAAGAAATTTACACTCATCGCTGAGTAATAGCCCAGAATAGCGCAGTTCTCACACAAACCTTATTCTCACACTTGAATAAAGAGTGACCAGTTCATGGTCCCTCCACTGTCAGAGAAAGTGAAACTGTTAATGTACTTAAGTGATGCAAATTTGTCACGAAGCTGAAGGTCAAGAAGCATGTGCCTTGTGTGTCGTGACAGAAACACACTTGTAACACACGAAATGAGTAGTTGATGGGGGAACGGGGAATAATAGATGACAAGTCTGAGAAGCCGTCAATGAAACTGTCGACCAACAACAAAATAGCAACACAACATTGAATACTCTGTATGGAAACTGTGAATAAAATTACCTATAAATCTATGTATCAACTTAATATGGTCACAGAAACAAAAAACGAAATTAACAAATGTTGTTCTTTTCAAAATATTGCGTTCATCGTTTGAGATCTCGTCAAGACACTGAAATCTCTCGTCGCTTGTAACTTCGTCAAGACACTGAAATCTCTCGTCGCTTGTAACTTCGTCAAGACACTGAAATCTCTCTTCTCTTGTAACTTTATCAAGACACTGAAATCTCTCGTCGCTTGTAACTTCGTCAAGACACTGAAATCTCTCGTCGCTTGTAACTTTAACAAGACACTGAAATCTCTCGTCGCTTGTAACTTCGTCAAGACACTGAAATCCCTCGTCGCTTGTAACTTGTCGCACTTTTCTTTCTGAAAGGTACGGTCATAGGCCTGACAGAGGTTAAGGAGAACTGTGAGAGAAGAACTGTCTCGTTTTTATCTTGTAATTTAAGTAAATAGACGTGGAATTTTCCTCACAAGTATTTCAATAATTTAGGCAGGTTTTATTCCTTACCGGTGACTTTAATTAAATTTTAAATTTGTTGGAATCTAATTAATTTCATGAGTTGAGATTTAATGCCAGCACTTTCTATTCGCACATTATACGTTGTTTGTTTAGCTATTTATTGGTTTGTTTTAGTTGTTTATTTTTGCGTACTTAGGACACTAAATTTAGTAAACCTTAAATTGTCGTGGTCTAGTGGTCAGAGTTTCTGGCTACAGATACAGAGGTCCCGGGTTCGATCCCCGGCGCTACCAGATTTTCTGAGTAGTAGTGGGTCTGGAACGGGGTCCACTCAGCCTCGTGAGCCT